>Ga0233431_1000181_pt1 | contig 144361 bp, 116 predicted proteins | sample SI_118_April2016_FD_179867 | JGI IMG/M metagenome (GOLD analysis project Ga0233431, IMG submission 179867) | Seawater microbial communities from Saanich Inlet, British Columbia, Canada - SI_118_April2016_200_MG | ecosystem: Environmental > Aquatic > Marine > Inlet | place: Canada: British... | reverse complement strand
GATTTTTATTTTTGAGTAATAGCGAGCTATTTTGATGGAATAAAAATTGAGGACGGTCAAAGATGATGTGCAGTTTGGGCTTGTAGTAGAAATATTTATGAATTATTCAGGTTAGAAGTCGCCATAAAGGCGACTTCTAAAATACAAATTTCTTCGTTGTGTCGAAATTTAAAAATCCTCATTTACAATAGTAAACTTCGGTTTTAAAATTTCTTACGCCTTGAACTTTACTATTTTTAGAGCTCCCCTAAAGTAAAATATCTATTGGTTTCTGAGAAATCTGACTAATTTCTCTACGAATATCTCTAATCAATTCTATTTTTCGTTTTTTTCCTAAATCAGTAATGATACAAAAATCCAAGTCGCTTCTTGCCTGTAGTTCCCCATAAGCAAAAGAACCAAATAAAAATATTTTTTTTGCGTCAAACTTATTAGCAATACTTTCAGCTAACACATTGATTTGTTTTTTTGTAATCATACCTTCAAAAATTTTAGACAAATTTTAAGTCATTCAATCTTTAAGGGTTTGCAAATGGTTATGCTACTTGGACATCTTGAAGTGAAATTCCTTGAAAAAATCCGCAAATACTTAAATCTTCATCTAAATCTATCCAATGAATTCCTTCTCCGTCACCCAATATCTCATAATTTTCAAGCTGTTCTTTTGTAGCATTTTCCAGTGATGGATACCAAACCAAAGGTACATTTATACTTCTTCCATCTTTCAAAAAAACTATTAGTTCATCTTCTGTAATTTTCAATTTATAAGCCAATGGCTCATTTTGTATTAAAATACTCATTCCAAACCTCCAAAAATTTATTTTTATTTTCTGCAACTAATTTTTCCAATCTTCTCAATTCTTTTGGTGTAAATCTAATTGATTTTGATAATTTTACCGGAGTTAGCCAAAACTTTGCCGTTTTATTATCACTTTGTATATGAATATGTGGTGCTTCACCTAATTCATTACTATAAAAGAAAAAACGAAATTTACGAATCCATATTATTGTTGGCATAGCTTTCTATTTACCAAGCACTGCTACAGTGTTGTGAACATTGCCTTTTTCAGTATTTTCTAAAGTTTCAGTACCAACATGAATTAGTGAAAAATTATGCTCTTGTATATAATGATTTACAAAGCTCGCAAATTCACCTATATCAAATTGTTCATTACAATGTGTACATGTTTTACCATATTCAGTAGTAACATGAACAATTTCTTTAAACCCAATAAGCTGATTTGTTTTAGTCATTTTTCTCTTATTTTAATGAAATAATACATATTAGCTAACAAATATATATTTTATATCTCAAATAAGCAAAAAACCATTATTTAAAATAATTCGCTGGTTTTTTAAAATGCTTGTGTCTTATGAAGTAACCGGTTAAAAATTCTTAAAATAAATTCAAATTATCAATTAAAAAATAAAGTATTATGATGAAGAAAGTAATTAAAACAAGATTTATTATTGTAGGACTAATCAGTTTATCAATATTTTTTGTTAAATGTCAAAAAGACGAAAGCCCATTGGAAACACCTACCGAGGATGTTGTTTCCCTAAATATAATTAAGTCGATGAGTTTAGACACAATTATGTCGTTCCCCTACGATTCTTTGAGTCAGGAAGAAACAGATGGCTTAATCCTTATGCGTGAAGAAGAAATTTTTGCACGAGATGTTTATTTAGGTTTATATAATATCTGGAATTTGCAAATATTCAGCAATATTTCAAATAGTGAAGACAATCATACAACTGCTGTGAAAGCCTTGTTAGACAAGTATGGTATAATTGATCCGGCCGCTAACTACCAGACAGGGGTATTTTCAAATCAAAACCTGCAAACATTGTATGACAATTTATTAGCACTTGGTAGCACCTCAATTATGGATGCATTGCAAGTTGGTGCAACAATAGAAGACCTTGACATTTACGACCTTAACCATATGCTCGACAGTATTGTTGATAATGCTGATATTACTTTTGTATATGAAAATCTGGTACGTGGTTCAAGAAATCATATGCGTGCTTTCAACAAACAAATTGTAAATTTAGGAGGAACATATACTCCCCAGTTTATTTCGCTCACTTTATTCAATGAAATTATTAATAGCCCACACGAACCAGGAATGAAAGGTGGCATTGGAAATGGTAACGGAAGCGGAAACTGTGGATTAAGTGGCACTGGGAACGGAAACGGAAACGGAAATGGAAACGGAAACGGAAATGGAAATGGAAATGGCGGTGGAAACGGAAATGGCGGTGGAAACGGAAATTAAAAATCATATAAAATAAAGAAAATTGCTATAACTACTATTGCAATTCACTCTATCAATATAAATATTTGGAACTATCGACTTTTGCTTAAAAGTCTGATAGTTCCAATTTGTTTTAACAAAATTTTATGACAATTTCAATGCAGCCAAATAATCAAAATATAATCATTTATATAAATTTGCAGTAACTAATCAGTGTCGGAAACATTAAGTTAATAAAAAGCTTTCTCTGTGAAACTCAGTGTTTTCTTTGTGATTCTTTGTAAAACAGCTATTACACAAAGTTGCTCAAAGAAGCACAAAGTGGCACAAAGATTAAAAAGAATTATTTAGAATCTGTATCATCAAAACTATTTTGTACACTGTATAGTTACTAAAAAACTAATGTACCCAATTTTTGAAATATTCCATCGGATTATAATAATACTTATCTAAATCAGATATATCATAACATTCAAGACAATATGTTCCAAAAAACCTAAAAGGTATTTTTTTATTTGGCTTAAGATGACGAGGCTTGATTTTCAAAATTTCAAAATGTAAGTGATCAAATTGCCATCCATATTGTTCCAACTCATTTTTATTCATAAATCGAGCTATTGAATAATTTGGATTTACGAAATCTCCAACACTTACGCTTATACCGGCAACATGTTCATAAACTGACCAAACTGTGTTTTGATTTTCATTATTATGCTCAATTATTATTTGGGCGAATGGGCCATCATCTCTAAAACTAATAATTATACCATGCATTATTGGGAAAATAGGCTCATTTTCATAGTTGTCGTTTGGTCGTTTAAAATCGATACCTGTATGATGATGAGCCGGAACATTTGGTCTGGCATTTCTCATTACCCCAAACTGCCCGATTGAAGTCAAATGAACTGTTTCCCATGACTGTCGGTTTTCAATATTTATTGGCAAATAACATTCAAATACTTGTTGACCAAATAGATATTCAGAAAAAAAAATTATTAGAAATACGGCAAATATTTTTGATTGGTTCATGAACACAGTTATTCAATTATTCGTGTGCTATTTGGCAGAATATTAATAGTTTGAAACATAAAGCAACTTAAAATTCACAGTTTATTTCAAAATAGCCTCCGATAATTCAACAAAATCCAAACCATCGAAATTTCCTGAACTCATCAAAAGCAAATTTTTATTATCCCAATTTTTCGATAAAAGTAGCTCCTTTATTTTTTCAGAGCTTGTATAGATCTTAATATTGTCGCCACCAAAAGCTCTTGCAACTTGCTCTTTTGTAATTTGTTTCAGTTTTTTATGTTCAATGGTATGTGGATTGAAATAAACAATTGCCTCGTCGGCTTTTTGCATCGAATCTTTATAAAATGATAGAAATTGCTCAGTCAAACTACTGAAAGTATGAAGTTCCATGCAGGCAATAAGTTTTCTGTCAGAAAATTGTTGTTTTACCGCTTCAACCGTAGCTTTTAGTTTGGAAGGCGAATGTGCAAAATCGGAATAAATATTTGTTTTTGAATTTTTATCGACTAATTGCAAACGTTTTGCTGCACCCGAAAAACTGCTAATAGCTTCATAAAATTCCGAATCCGATATTCCGAGTTCCGAACAAACAAGTTTTGCACCGGCAAGGTTTTGCATATTATGTTTTCCAAAAACTTCAATCGGATAAGTTTTTTCTCCAAAAAGCAAACTGGTTTTACTATTTTCAACTCTATTTTCAATTTCTGAATATGGTAGTTTTTTTATATCAAGTTTCACATTTTCAGTAATTTTCAAAATTTCATCGTCCTTCTCGAAATAAACTAGGCTGCCATTTTTATCAATTAAATCTGCAAATATTTTAAACTGTTCTACATAATTCTCGAAAGTTGGAAAAACATTAATATGATCCCAGGCTATTCCGCTAATCAGAGCAATATGTGGTTTGTAAAGATGAAATTTTGGGCGTTTATCAATTGCGGAACTTAGATATTCGTCGCCTTCGAAAATTGCAATAGGAGCATTTTCGGTAATTTTAACCATAGTCTCAAAACCTGTAATTTTTGCCCCAACCATATAATCAAAATCCATATCAAGTTTTTTCAAAACGTGCATTATCATTGAGGTAATGGTAGTTTTTCCGTGGCTTCCCCCAATCACAACTCGTGTTTTGTTTTTCGATTGCTCGAACAAATATTCTGGAAAAGAATAAACTTTAAGTCCAAGTTTTTGAGCTTTCAACAATTCGGGATTGTTTGCTCTGGCGTGCATTCCGAGAATTACTGCATCAAGTTTTTCTGTAATTTTTTCGGGAAACCAGCCCCATTTATCCGGCAAAAGTCCTTTTGCTGCAAGTCTTGATTTCGATGGCTCGAAAATTTCATCGTCTGAACCTGAAATTTGATAACCTTTTTCGTGTAAAGCGAGAGCCATATTGTGCATCACGGCACCGCCTATTGCTATTAAGTGTATTTTCATTTGTTTATATTTTGGTATTCATTCTTTTTGAAATTTATTTGAAAAAATGCAACAAATCAGTGTATGATAATAAATTGTAATATGCTAAAACAAAATAAAAAATCTAAACGCAAAGGTCGCCATGCAAATCGCAATGTTTCGCAAATAAAACATATTCAATAACTTAGTGTTTTTCGCATTTCTCATTTCGCATTTCTCATTTCCTAAAAATATCCTTCTTTTTCAACACTATAATTTCTCCATATTTTTCTAAATCCTCGAAATTTATACTTCTTTTATCTCCCACAATTGTTATCAAAATTGGTTTTCCTGAAATATTCTTTTTGTAAAAATCAGTTATATCTTCAAATTCCAGGTTTTTAATAATTTCTATATTGAAATTTTTCGGGTCTTCGGTATATCCTTTTTTTCGCCAATATTCAACATTGCTTGAAAGCCACCTAAAAGTGGGGCGACTTGAATATAAAGATTGCTCGAGCGATGATTTTATATAATCAATTCTATTCGGTTTTTCGGGCATATTTGTAAGCAAATCGCTCATAGTTGCAATTGCTTCTACAGATTTGTCGGCTTGTGTTCCAAGAAAACCTCTCAAATATCCTTTTTTATTTTCATAAAAAGGATTGCTAAAATAAGCATAAGACGAATAAGCGAGAGAACGGAATTCTCTAATTTCCTGAAAAACAATTGCCGACATTCCAGAGCCAAAATATTTGTTAAATCCCGAACAAATTACTCTATTTTTCCTATCGTTAGGTTCGCCATCAATCACAAAATGGATATGACTTTGAAGAGATTTTTTATCATTAACAAAAAGTATGGTGTTTTTGTCATAAGTATTTCTCTCTTTATAAATGGGCGATTTGGTGGCAATTGTAACTTCATTCAGGGGCAGCGATTTTTTTAGATTCTGAATCACTTCTTCATTTTCAATATTTCCAACATAGTGAATATCAAGCTCATATTTCAAAGCCTTTTTGAAAGTTGAAATTATACTATCGCAATTCAGTTTTTTAGTTTCTTTCACAGTCAAACGATCGAGATATCGCGATTTTTTGCCATAAATTGCATATTCTTTAAGTGCATCGCCAACAGTTCCGGGTTCCTTTTTCTCAAATTTTGTATTAGCTTTTACATCTTGAACAAGTTTTTTCAACTTCGATTCGTCAACTTTCACTTTTGTAAAAAACTCATTGAACAATTCGAGGGTTTTTTCAAAATTTTTATCCAAACCTGTTATGCTAAAAGAGAAATAATCTTGGCTGGCATGAGCATAAAACGAACTTCCAAGATTTTGCATACTTTGCTTAAACTCGTCAACTGTTTGAGAATCTGTCCCTAAATAATAAATATATGATGAAACTTCTTTCAGACGAGGCAATTCGTGAGTGCCTACACCAAATTTCAGTTTCAAACTAAAAATGTCGTTAATTGGATTTGGCGTTGAATAGAAATGCACTTTGTTGCTAATATCGGTTATAAATACATCATCCTCAGGCTTCGATTCATTTACATTAAAGTTAATGAATTTAATTTTTTCTTCCTTTGGTTCAATAACTTCAATCATTTTTCGATAGTCTGATTTCACTTCTGCATTTTGTGGTATGATAGGTTCATATTTTGGATTTTTAATTTTGTTCTTTTTGGGGAAACCCATCTTTGAATACAACACCAGATAATTTTCTCCATAGTATTTTTTTGCAACCCTAATTACATCTTCCAATGTAACACTCTGAATTTTATCGTTGTAAGCTAAACTTTCTTTCCATGATTTGTCTTGCAGAAAAACATCTATTAGTCTGTAAAACCTACGATAAACATTTTCTATGGATTTCTGGAAATCTACATCCATTTCCAGTTTTATTGCATCAATTTTTGTTTCATCGAAATTGCCGGTTTTAATTTTTTCGAGTTCTGCTAAAACAATTTTTTCAGCCTTGTTTAACGACTGCCCAAATATTTTTGGAATAAAGTACAACATACATCCGCCATGATCAATTTGATTTACATTTTCCATTCCCGCACCCAGCAATTTATTGTCTATCCCAAGCTTGTCTAACAATCCGGTGCTTGAATAATTCGAGAGCAAAGCATTGCAAACATCCAAAGCAGGCTCGTCAGGATGTCCTAAAGGCACTGTTCTGAAACCAATTACACCAACTTTTATAGGTGTCATTCTTTTAGAAAACAATTCTCTCCCTTCAAACTCCTTTTCTGGATATTCGGGTAAAGTAGGAATTTCTCCGGATTTCCATTTTCCAAATTTTTTATCAATCAAAGGAATTAGTTCATTTACATTTATGTCGCCCGTAAGAATTAAAGCCATATTATTCGCAACATAATAAGTATTGAAATATTCTTTCATTTTTGTCAATGAAGGATTTTTGATATGATCGACTTCGCCAAGAACCGATTGTTGTCCGTATGGGTGATTTTTGTAGAAATTTTTGCTGTATTCTTCCAGAAGTCTTCTGAACATATTATCCAGAGCACGATTTTTTTCCTCGAAAACAGTTTCCAATTCGCTTTGAAAAAGCCTGAAAACCGGATTAGTAAATCGATTACTATAAATTTCAAGCCATTTTTCAATTTGGTTTCCCGGAAACATATTGTAGTATGCAATACAATCGTGATTGGTGAAGGCATTAATATTACTTCCACCCATTTCCTCAAGCATTTTGTCCATTTCGTTTGGAATGGCAAATTCTGAGGCTTTCAAAGAAAGATCATTAATTTTCTGCTGAACCTTTTCTCTTTGGTCTTCATCGGAAATTGCTCCGAGCAAATCGTACATTAAAACTATGCTGTCGAGAAATACTTTTTCTTTTTCAAAATCGATAGTTCCAATTTCTTGCGTACCTTTAAATAACATATGTTCAAGATAGTGAGCAATTCCTGTTGCATCTTTAGGATCACGTTTTGCACCGCCTTTTACAATAATTGCACCTGCCACTTTCGGACTACTGTGGTCTTCGTTTAAATAAACTGTCAATCCATTTTCGAGTTTATATTGTTTAACGATTAGCGATTGGTTTATACTTTCTTGTGCAAAAACACTTAAAACACTAGAAACCATGATAATAATTCCAAATGCAATTATTGACTTTGTTCTCATAATCAGAAAATTTTAAAATTAATTTTTAATTTTATTTTTAATAAAAACTTACTATTTTAGCAAAACAAAAATATTAATAAAATATTATTATTTGCTGGCATCAATTTAATAAATCAAACGTCTAATTAAAAAAAAGAAAGCATGAAAAACCATTTATTACTTATCTCAATAATTTTCAGTTCCTTTTTTGTAAACGCTCAAAACCCAGATTGGCTTTGGGGCAATGTTGCCGGTGGAAATTATTATGATCTTGCACAAGGTATGTGTCAGGATTTTTATGGGAATATATATATCACCGGACATTTTGAAAGCGATAGTCTCTTATTCGGAAATGAATACTTCATAAATTTGGGACATTCAGACGTTTTTGTTGCTAAATACGATTCGGCTGGAGATTTTCAATGGGCAATAACAGGTGGTGGTTCTCAATATGATTTTGCTAACGATATTTATGCCGACCAACAAGGATTTATTTATATTATTGGAACATCTTATAGTAGTAACTTTCAGATTGGTTCTACCGGATTTTCAACTATGGGTTTCGGAGGTTATTTTGTTTCAAAAATAAGCATTAACGGATTCCCTCAATGGGCAGTTGATGGTGGAACAGAATTCGTAGATATCGGAAATGGAATATGTGGCGATCAGCAAGGAAATATTTATGCAACAGGAGAATATAGAGGGAATACTATGTTTTTAACAAAATTTTCTTCCGCCGGTGCAGAAATTTGGACAAAGATGGCAGACAGTTCGGGAAATTGTTTTGGTGAAAGTGTAAACATTTTATCTACAGGAGAAATAGTTGTAGCAGGAATGTTTGAGGATAGTTCAATTACTTTTGAAAACATAACTTTACAAAACAATGGAGAGTATGATATTTATGTAGCGAAATATTTGGCAAATGGAGATTTTGTTTCTGCTTTTAGTATAGGAAATGACGACTACGACTATGTAAATGATATAAGTACCGACAACTTTGGAAATTTTTATCTTACCGGAAGTTTTTATAGTCTGAATTTATTTTTTGGAGATTCAGTAATTATAAACAATAATCATACAGCAGAATTGGACGCATTATATATAGCAAAATACGGAAATTCCAATGCCGTAGAATGGATTAAAACCGGTAGCAGCGATTTCGATACCTGGGCAATTTGCTCTGAAGCAGACCAATTTGGCAACTTATATGTGGTAGGAGACTTTTGGGAAGAAATAAGTTTCGATGGCAATCCAATTTCTGCAGTAGGACAATACGAATGTTTTATCGCACGATTTAATCCGGCTGGTGAAATTGTTTGGGCTGAAAGTATAGGTAGCGAACGAAACGATTTTGCTAAAAGCATTTGTATTGAAGACACAAATCGCATTTATATCCTTGGTGGATACGAATATGAGAATATTTCGATTGCAGACTATACATATAGTAATTTAGGTGAGGAAGATATTTTTCTGGCTAAACGTAAGGCAAAAAGTTCTGTTTTTGTTCCTTATGAGCCACCTCCACCAGGATATGTCAGCTTTCTGGAAACTAAATTCGAATTGTATCAAAACTCGCCAAATCCTTTTGTTGATGTTACCAAGATTTCCTTTTACCTGCCTAAAAATTCCTATGTAAATATTTCGACATATAGTATCCATGGCGAAATGATAGAATGCGTACTTTCAAAAAAACTACATTCAGGAGAGCATTCAGTAATTGTTACTGCCGAAAACTATTCTCATGGAACTTATTTATATAAAATTTCCAGTCAGGAATTTTCAAAAACTAAACGAATGATGATTCAGTAGTTACTTTTTCATGAAGTATGTTTGGGTATGTATAAGCAAGATGCAAAATCCTGATAAAAATATGGACATTATTTATAAATAATTACAGGGAAATGAAAATTATTTTCTAATCTGGGATGGTAAATCAATAAAATTCTCGAAATTCAAAATCAAGCTTCAGGTAGATGTTTGGTGTGGAAATCATCAATCTGCAATTGGTTTGGTCATACAGGAGGCTTAATTTTAGGCACAGCCACAACTTTAGAGATTCATCCAAAAAGCAAAACAGCCATAATAATTTTTACCAATACACATTCTGAAATAGTATTGCCAGGTAACGATATATTTTGGTTAATAAAACAAAAAGCAAATGAATATATCCAATAATTTTTTGAACAATCTTTCAGCAAAATAAATGTTTTGTTATGAAGATGAAATTGTTACTCAAAAATTATATAGGAGGAAATTAGATGAAAATATTCATTATTATTTCAGCTAGCTTAATTATACTTATAATCCTGGCTTTACTTATTGCAGTGCAAAAGAAAAAGCCAAAATTTAATAATAATGGATATACTCCTCTTGAGAAAAAATTATTAACGGAACTATATAGTTTGTTTCCTCCGGCGATAAATAAAAAATTGCAAAAACAAATTGTCTATTTCGAACAAAAAAGACAATGGAGGCGCTACTGGGAAAATTGTATTTCTGTTGAATTGTTTGGAAATGATAAAACTCAAATTCCTGCTGAGATACAGTATAAAAACTCGGATATGATAAAAATAGCAATAATTGATTTTAAAGCAAATAATAATAAATACAGCGTAGAATTTGATAGTTACAATGGTAGAATTTGGAGCTGGAAAATAAGTCCTAATCCTAAATCAATTCAGAAAATAAACAAAATTGAAATTATCAATAAAAATATTCCTGAGCAAGCTATTTTGAGCTAATATCCTGTCCTTCAACTGGTTTTTTTAATTATTTAGAATTTCTATTTTTGTTGAGTTAAATTTTATATTTAACTAATAAAAATAATTAATGGAATTTATTAAAACTAAAATATAAAAATGACTGTTGAAGAAATAATGAAGAAGCTCGAAGAATTCGGGGATGAAAATACCAAAAAAACCTTAAAAAAGCACGGCGCTAAAGAACCATTCTTTGGAGTAAAAGTAGCAGATTTAAAAAAAATACTTAAAAAAACCAAAAAAAATCATGAGCTTTCCTTAGAGCTTTATAAAACCGGAAATACAGATGCGATGTATTTGGCCGGACTGATGGCAGACGAAAAACAAATTACAAAAGAACAACTGAACGAATGGGTTGACAAAGCTTATTGGCATTATTTGAGCGAATATGCAGTTCCATGGGTTGCCGCCGAAACCGATTTCGGATTTGAACTTGGAATGGAATGGATAAAATCTAAAGAAGAAAGAATTGCTGCTGCAGGATGGGCTACATTAGCCTATTATGCAGGAGTTAACAAAGATGAAGATTTAGATATTAAAACCTACAGCAAATTGCTTGATTCAGTTGAAAAAGAAATCCACCAAGCTAAAAACAGAGTAAGGTATGCAATGAATGGATTCCTTATCGCAATTGGTTCATACATTATTGAATTGAATGAAAAATCGAAAAAAATTGCAGCTATGGTTGGAAAAGTAGAAGTGAATATGGGAGGCACGGCATGTAAAGTTCCCTTAGCGAAAAACTATATTGAAAAAGTAGAAGATAGAGGAAATCTAGGAAAGAAGAGAAAAACCGCAAGATGTTAGGATTCTTTTCTATTGTATAAAGTTGAATTCCAAATAAAACAGAAATCTAATAACTAGAATTTAATACAAGAATTTGCCAAAAAAGAAATCATTATTACTTTTGCTACAAGATTTTTTTGTATTAACTAAACATAGATTTGAAGAAAGAAACAAATAATTACTTTCTCTGAAAACGGAAAGTATAGACCATTTGCAATACTAGGATGCAACAAATTTTATTAACTTTCAATAAAAAAAACTCTATCGTGAAAATTATAAAAGCCACTAAAATAACATTAGCTTTCCAGAAATATTTCTTCTCTAAATATTTAATATCTGAAACCTTAGGAAATATCAAGAACCAAATTGTAATATCGAATGAAAGGCAATTTGGAAAAATACCAATCTATTTGCAGTGCTGAATTACATAAATTCCTTTATTTAGCCACGAAAATTCTACCAAAATTTACAAACATTCTACAATAATATACACATGCTTTAATTGATAAATTCAATTATGCAAACTACCTAATGACAAAAAGGAGCTTGGCACATATAACACATCCGGTGTTCGACAAGGATAACAAAGATTCAGAAGCAATCCAAAATATTGCATTTGAAACAATGAAAATAGCTAAGTCGAAAGCAGACAACATTGTTGATGTTGAACAATATGTTGCCTATTATCCGGAAGATGAAAAAATTGTTCCAAGCTATCTCAAAAAAACAAAACCACTCACAAGGTCTGCTTATGTTATAAAGTCGTTTCACTTAAAACAAAAGCGTCCATTGCTAAAAGACATTCTCGACAGACTATATCAAAATAGCAATGCAGATTATTTTATCCTTTCGTCGCCAGACGTAGCTTTGATGCCCGAATTCTATACTGAAGTAAATAAATTGATAGATAAAGGAATTGATGGTTTTGTCATAAAAAATAAAATTGTAAAAGGCGATTTTTGCAGAATAGAGCAAATCCCGCAAATGTTTAAAGAAAATGGTGAAGAAAACGCCGGATTTAACGCATTTGTGTTTCCACGAAAAATATACAAGAAATTTATTCTGGCAAATTCATGTGCCCGAAGCAATTGGACAAGCAGAATTCTAATTAGTAATATATTTACCTATTCAAACGAATTTAATTTTGTTAAGGAGAAAAAGCTAATATTTTGTAGCGAAAAAGCCGAAAAAATCAGGACCAATACCCACCAATTGTTTCACTCATATAACGAGCAAGAATTATTGAAGGTTTTGGTTATATTGATGAAAGAACAAAAAGCAAAGAATAGTAAAATCATCACAAATTTTTACAATTTTCATAACAAATACGACCCAACAATTCTTCTTTCTAATAATAATCAAACAGACAACAGACCTAAATATAAGTTACAAGACAAACCTGAAAATATTTATCATAAAGATTTTAGACATAGCAGTTCGTGGCTTCACTTCAAACACCAGCGGCTACGACAAGATCCTATTTTTGTTATAGGGCAAGAACAACTTCACGTAAATTTCATACACTCAATAATAAATTCAAACTCAAAAATATACTCTATCCCAAATTTGCATTTTTTCGATGTTGTAAAAAAACAGTTTGAAGTTGAGAACGATAGCATACTTTTCGATTCTATTGACAGAACAATCAATGTTATTAGAAAAATTATTCCATTCTCGATAAATGCCGAAGAATACATTATAAAATTGTCGAGAAACAAATCGCTCTCGCCAAAAATGCTATACGAAATTGTAGTGATAGACAATATGATTGAAAATGTAAAACCCAAAAATATCAACCGCACTATATGGATGGAAAAATCTGCTGTCAATATTGATGCTCTCGAAATAATAACCAGATTTTATCCAGAAGCCAGAATAATTGCAGTAATTAGTAACCCAATCAGTAAAATAGTGTCCTTAAAAAACTCCGGTCAATTAATTTTTTCTGACCAAACTTATAAAGACAAATTTGATGAAACAATAAACCAGTGGCTGCAAAAAATTCAGGAAATTGAAAAATACAAAAATCTAAAGCCAGACAATTTCCATATAATTAAAATAGAAGAGCTTGCCAAAAACATTGAAGAAGAAGCAAAGAAAATCTATAAATTTATTGATATACCATATCATCAGGATTCGATCAAAATAAATGAAGGCTTTTTGAAAAAAGTTTCTCAATATAAAAGTTATGAAATGTCGCTTAGCGAAAAAGTAAAATTGTATAAAAAAGCAAAAGGAAAGATGATGCGCTATGGCTATGGTTCGCTTGTTTCAGAATTAAAAGTAAATCTATGTCATCATCTACTTAATAGAAATTGAAAATACAGTTAAATGAATTTTCGAATAGTAATAAGTCAAATATCAATATAATATGAGTTCTAAAAGAATACTTATTCAATATCCATACAATCCATTTACAAAAGCACACGGCGTTCATACCAGATATATGCAAATCTTTAAGTATTTGAAATCGCGTGGTATTCAGATTGATATGATTAGCCATAAAAGTTTTGGAGACCCTTGGAACGATGTAATGGTTATGTCGAACGAAATAGAGCATATGATTGATAATCTTTATGTTAATGACAAAGATGTACATCATTACAAAAAAACCAAACTTTCAAAAAAAATATCAGGCTTAATTTCCCGGAAAGAAGGCAAACAGACAGATTTTTTAGACAGCAATCAATTTCCGGATTATGCCTATCAAAACCTTCAGGAGCAATACAACAAAATACTGAAAACCAGAAAGTATGATATGGTCTTAATCACATATCCAATGTGGGCAAACCTTATCAAAAATATCGATAGAAGCATAACAACTTTTATGACAATCGAAGATTTTATGTCTTTAAATTATTTTGATAAAAGCAATGGGAAAATAAATATTGGTAACTATCTCGGAGAAGAAATAAAAAGGACAAATTATTTCGACAAAGTTATATGTATTTCTAAAGAAGAAATGGCCTTTTTCGAACGATTTTGCAAAAAACCAAAGTTCTACCATATTCCACACATGATGCCACTTATGGAAATGAGAACCGAAAACGAAAAGACCATAGATATCACATATGTAGGTTCAAACAATCAGTTTAACCGCGATGGTATGATATGGTTTTTCGAAAAAGTAGTTCCCTTCTTAAACCCCGATTATAAAATTACAATCATAGGAAAAGTCAATGAACATTTAGATAGATACAAAAATAAATACAGCAACTATGACTTTGTAAATTTTGCCGAAGAGTTAGAGCCATACTATCATTCAAGCAAAATTACAATTTGTCCTATGTTTGGCGGAACTGGCTTGAAAATCAAGGTGATTGAATCTTTATCGTTCGGATTGCCTTGTGTTACTACCGACTTAGGAATTGTTGGAATGGAAGATTCGTCAAAAAATGGTTGCATAGTTACGAACAATGCCGAGCTTTACGCAATGCACATAAGAGACCTTATTGAAAATCAAGAATACAGAAACAAAATTTCAAGAGAAGCTTACGAGTATTTTCAACAAAACTATACCGAAGAAGAGATTTTTTACAAAATGGATGATGTCTTTTTAAAATAGAATTAATAATGGAAAATATAAGGAAATTTGCAATAATTAGCATTCCTAGAACAGGCTCAAATATGTTGGTCGGTGCTTTAGATGCACATCCCGAAATAGTGTGTCATTACGAAATTTTTCATGTAGATGATATTTACTATTCAGGTATGTACGATTTCGACTGGAGCAAACATTTCACCAAAGAAACAAGAAATGAAAGACCCCAGAAATTTTTGAATTTCGTGCTTTCGCAAGCACTTTCAGAAAAAACTAAAGCAATAGGATTTAAAATTTTTCAGGATCAGAATAACTCATTCATGAAGAAAATTGCAAACAGAGATGATATCGACAAAGTTTTCTTGAAGCGAAAGAATTATTTACTCTCAAGAGTATCGCAGCTTGAGGCCGAACAGTCTGGAGTATATGATATTACTATCGACAAAAAAGACCGATTAAATAAGTCACAAAAAATATTTCTCGACATCGAAAAATTTCTATACTATGAAAATAGAAAAAGGCTGTATTTCGAGCAATTCGAGAATATTGCAAAAACAAGAAACCAAAGAATGATATCGCTTGAGTACGAAACTTTATTAGAAATAGAAAACCAGAAAAAACTCTTAAGTTTTTTGGAGGTAGAGCCAAACCCTGATTTATTGGAGATACGATTTAAAAAGCAAAATGAGAAAAAACTTAAAGATAGAATTGTAAATTATAAGCAATTATGTGCTAGACTATCAGGCACTCCGTACGAAAAATACTTAGAAGAATAAAGTGAATTTTTTTATAAAACATAAGACTAAAAAATAATTATCAAAAATAAAATCATGGAAAATAAACCACTATTAACCTATTTCGGACATCACAAATGTGGCACGCAATGGTTCAAAGCTATCATCACCGATGTCAGCGCACTTTTGAAAATAAAATATGTGAGTCATCATAATGCTAGTCAGTTCGACAAAGACCTGCCTAAATTTGTCGAAGGCAACCAAATGGATTTTTATTCTTTTATAAATGCACAATGGAAATTTATTAAAGATCTGAAAAATCACAAAGGCTTTCATGTGATTCGAGACCCAAGAGACATTGTAGTCTCTGGCTATTATTCACATCTATATTCTCACTCGACCCAGGCCTGGACACAGTTAGTCGAAATAAGAGACAAACTTCAAACCTCTTCGAAAGAAGATGGCCTAATGTCAGAAATTGAAAGATCCACAAACCTTATCAATCACATAAGCTCATGGGACTATTCCAACCCAAATATCATGGAACTGAAAATGGAAGAGTTTATGGGAAATCCTTATGAGAGACTGATTGATGTTTTTAAATTTTTAGATTTGGTTTATGATAAAGAGTCGCCACAAAATTTGAAAAACAATGACCGACTTCCTATTGGAAAATTCATGGCGGCAGCCTACTACAACCGTTTTTCGGCGAAAGCTAAAGGCCGTACCGAAGGACAGGAAGATCAGAAAAGCCACTACAGAAAAGGAGTTGCCGGCGATTGGAAAAATCATTTCACCGAAAATCACAAAAAAGCATTCAAAGATATTGCGGGGCAAGCACTCATAGAACTTGGTTATGAGAAAAATATGGATTGGTAATACTAAATTTTGTTTTGTTGCATATTTTACAATAATAGATTGTTATGAAAGAAATAGAAAAACCAAAGCTAAAAGAAGATATTTCTAATAAAAAAGAAACGGGGAAAAACGAACAATACGAGACTATGCTTCCCGAACAGGAAATGAAGGTATATGTCAAATATATTCAGAATCTGGAAAAACTTCCTGAAAAGAAATTTATGATTTTTGGTATTTCGCGTAGCGGAAGCACACTTTTAGTAAATCTGCTAAATTCTCACCCAAAAATTCATTGCGAAGGAGAAATATTAACTCAAAGGGTAACTAATCCATTCCTTTATGCAAAATGCCATCAGGCTTATACAAAAAAAGAAGTTTACGGTTTTAAACTTTTGGTTTATCATTTGAATGGGGTACAAGAAATTGACAAACCTATTAAGTTTGTTTCTCGCTTACATCAGCAAGGATATAAACTTATTCATTTGAAAAGGAAAAATGTTTTGAGGCAAGCATTGTCCGGCTTGTATGCCCGACACCTTGGAACTTTCCATATGTACACAGATAGAGCAAATGTTGTCAAAGACAAAATGCATGTTAATGTAGATAAACTATTAAAGAAAATAAAAGTAACCGAAAAAAAAGGAGTGTTCGAGGAAAAAGTGCTAAAACACATACCACATCTAAGTTTTACTTACGAAGACGACTTAATGAATCTGGAAGTACAACAAGCCACAGTAGATAAAATTACAAATTATTTAGAAATTCCCAACTCAAAAATTCATACAGATCATGTAAAAGTTGCTCCAAACAAATACGAGGATTTTATCGAAAATTCCGATGAAGTGATTGAAGCTATTGAAAACTCTAAATACAAACAATTTTTAGACTATTAAAATAAATTATCAAATACAAATTTAAGAAGTGTACAAAACTGAACTAAAAGCGAGGCGGTTTTTTCAGAATTTGCAAAAGAAAAAAACATTATTACTTTTGTTAAAAGATTGTTTAATATAGTAGAAAAAATGGAATTATTTAATGCAAGGAATAGAAAAAATAATATGACTCAAATTCCTCTTTTTGCAAATTATAAGTTCAAAAATATATGAAAGAAATGAGAAAGATAAAACATAGATATTATATACAGTGCCAAAGTATTATATAAATAAACTACCAGAATAAAATAATACAAGAATAATATTAATTAAAACTAATGAGAATGACAAGAGAACAAGTAATAGAAAGGCTAACACCAATTTTTCATAAGGTGTTTAAAGATGATAGCATAATTGTTACAGATTCGCTCAATGCAAATGATGTAAAAAAATGGGATTCATTATCTAATACACTAATGCTGGCAGACGTTGAAAAAGAATTTAATATAAAACTAAAGTTCAAGGATATTTCTAAAATGCAACATGTTGGCGATCTTATTGATTTGACAATAAAGCATTCAGAAAATTAATGTCTTGATCACTTTTTTAATGGTTCATTTCATGAAAATAATTTATTTATTAATACTGTTTTTGTAATAATAAAATAAGTTCTATTTACCTCAGCTTAAGAATTATAAATATCCAATTTAGCTAAAATGCTTTTTAACTCATTAAGTTTTATAATATTTTTTCCCATTGTAGTTGTTTTCTTTTTTGCACTACCACAGAAATATAGATGGATGTTGCTACTTGCTGCATCCTATTTTTTTTATCTCTCTTTCGAAATAAAATATTTCTTTCTTATAGCCACTTCAACATTAGTAAGTTACTATACTGCAATTTGGATGGGAAATACCGATGATGATAAATTACGAAAAAAGTTCTTGTTATTAAATTTAATAACAAATTTGGGGATTTTGTTCGTCTTCAAATATTTCAATTTTGCAATAGATACAGCAAATTTTACTTTAGAAAAAGTACAGATTGGCTATCAGATCCCGTTGATGAGATTGATGCTGCCGCTTGGAATATCCTTTTATACTTTCCAAATTATTGGTTACACACTCGATGTGTATTACGAAAGAGTAAAACCACAAAAGCACCTTGGAATATTTGCTCTTTATGTTTCATTTTTCCCACAACTTGTAGCCGGTCCTATCGAAAGAGGTGGCAGGCTATTGCCCCAGTTTTTTGTAAAACATAAATTTGATTACAATAGAGTGAAAACCGGTTTAATTATAATGCTTTGGGGATATTTTAAGAAGTTAGTAATTGCTGATAGAATTTCTGTAATCGTAGATCAGGTTTATGGAACACCTGAACAATATGGCGGTGTTGCCTTAATAATTACTACTGTACTATTTGCTATCCAAATTTATTGCGATTTTTCCGGATATACCGATATTGCAATTGGAGCAGCTAAAATCATGGGTTTTGACCTAATGATCAATTTTAAGCGTCCTTTTATTTCGAAAAACATATCCGAGTTTTGGCGGCGATGGCATATTTCACTTTCGACCTGGGCAAGAGATTACATTTATGAACCTATTGCTTTCAAAAGGAAAAATTGGGGAATGAAAGGTATCGTATGGGCAATTTTTGTTACATTTTCATTATTAGGTTTATGGCATGGTGCAAAATGGGCATTTGTGTTTTTTGGAGTTCTACAAGGATTAGCATTCTACTACGAAATGTTTACTAAAAACTTTAGAGCTAAACTTGCCAGAGCCATTCCTGCGATGATATATAACAAACTAAGTATATTATTGACATTCTCATTTTTCTGTTTCACAAGCATATTTTTCAGGGCAGATAATATTATAGATGGTTTCCATATAGCTGGAAGTCTTGACAATGGATTACTCGAATTTATTAGCAACTTTACCAAAAAATTACTTTTTGAATTCAGTCTGTCGCCTGGTGCTGAAGTGCTTAAGGAATTAGATTTGCAACCATTTGATTTTGTTATATTGATGTTTGCAATTTTTACTATGTTCCAATTCGAAAAATTTGGACGTGATGGATATTTTTGGGAAGTATTAGAAAAAGCTCCATTAATTGCTAGATGGACTGTTTATGCTTTTATCTTTACATTTATTCTAATGTATGGAGAATTTAACATTCAAGAGTTTATCTACTTTCAGTTTTAAGAACGAATGGATTACAAAAAATGAAAAAAATTATTATAAAGTCAATTATATTTATTTTGCTTTGGTTTGGCTTATTCAACTTCGTTATAGCCCCTGCATATTTATCATCATTTTTTTATAAAAACCTAAGCAATCATACAGCTTTTACCAGAATAAAAACGAGCAAAACATATGGACCTGAAAAAGTAGTATTTTTAGGCGAAAGTGTCGCAAACCAATTGTTTGGAAAAATGTCTAATACATTAACAACTTCTGGCGCTACTCTAATGGTTGGCAACTACATATTAGCCTATAATGCTATTCAAAACTATCCTAATCTAGAATATATTGTTTTATGTGCAGCTCCGGAAGTTATTGGTCAGGCGTTCGAAAGAGAAAAAACATACAACAACCTGATAAAACCATTTTTTACATACGAAAATAAAGAGCACTTTTCGGAACTTGTTCATTCTAAAATGAGACAAAAATGGTGGTCGTATTTTGCAATTTTGCCTGCTGTAAAAGTAGTTAGTTGTTTCTCTGATGTAGATTACAGTACTCTCCCAAAACTTCCCGAAAAAACTTTTTTCTCCGATATTGCAATAGAATATCTTGAAAAAATTTACCAACTCGCCTACGATAATGATATAGAATTTATTGTAGTTTCATCACCATTAAATAAGAAAAAATTTAGTCGTGAAATTGAAGATGACTGGTGGGATTTTCGTTCAGAAATTGAAGAACATGGATTAGAATATATTTTCATAGATTATTTTGACAACTTACTATACCTCGACAATAAGAATTTCAAAACAGATGGTAAACACATAAAAAAGAACTATTTAAATGAGAATAAAAACTACATAATATCAAGTATTTTACCTAATTTTGTTTATGAAGCAACTGACAAAAACTTCGGCAAGAATAAGAACAATAAAAAGAATAAGAACAATAAGAACAATAAGAACAATAAAAAGAAGAAATAAAATAGATTGAGTTTTCTATAATGGTAAATCTTTGGAAACTATATTTAAGGAAATCAAACTAAAAGCTGTTTACTAATATAAGAAATTATGAAAAAAATAGCTCCTAATAAACTCCTAATACTTTGGTTGTTATATATTTGGTCGAGTAATTCTATTTCCCAAACATGGGTATGTGGAGATGACCTAATTGATGTTCGCAATGGAAGACAATATAATACCGTACAAATTGATGATAGATGCTGGATGGCTGAAAACATCAATATTGGTATAATGATAGATGGAGACAGCAGTCTTGCCAATAATAACATTATAGAAAAGTTTTGCTTCGAAAATGATTCAATTAATTGCGAACTTTATGGAGGAATGTACAATTGGAATGAAATGATGCTGTGGGATACCATAGAATCTTGCCAGGGAATTTGTCCGGATGGTTGGCATATACCAAGTGATAGTGAGATATTTGATTTAGAAACTTTTTTTGATTCAACAATAACTGATCCATTTTCCTTTGGACTTAGAGGAACTGATGCTGGTAAAAAACTTAAAATGGGAGGAATATCAGGCTTTAATTTTTTATTAGGCGGTTCACATTATTTTCATTCAAAAGGATTTATAAGAGTTGGTTATACAGGTGGATTATTAAGCTCATCGCAATTTTCTTCATTTAATGCACTTGGGAGAGGATTTATATTTAATGAAGACCAAACCGGAAGAGAAACAAAAATGAAACACCATGCTTACTCAATAAGATGTTTAAAAGATTCCTCAAGCAGTTCTTGTTTGCCAATGCCTTCAATATCTCATGCAGGACATGACCAACTATTTGTTACCGATACATTTGTGTATCTGCAATCAAATGTTCCTATTTTTGGGAGTGGAGTGTGGAGTTTATCAAGCGGATTAAATGGTAATTTTTCAAATATATATTCAAATACTTCTACATTTTTTGGGATACCTGGACAAACATATAAATTGGTGTGGAGTATTTCAACTAATTGTAACACATCAAATGATACTCTAATTATTCGATTTCTAAGTCCATTTTCTCAAGATATAGCCTGTGGAGACACATTAATTGACATTAGAGATGGGCAAAAATATCCAACAGTCAAAATTGGCGAGCAATGCTGGATGAAAGAAAACCTAAATATTGGGAACAAGATAATAATTGATACGGCAAATTTTACCCAGCAGTTAGACAATAATGTAATTGAAAAATATTGCTTAAAAAACAAAGATTCAAAATGCAATATTTATGGAGGACTATACCAGTGGGATGAGATGATGCAATATTCTTCCACTTCTGGGAGTCAAGGTATATGTCCCTCAGGCTGGCATATACCAACAATATCTGAATATTATACTCTGATAGATTATTATGGAGGAAATGAAGTTGCATCCGGTCCCCTAATGGATACATCAACAGAATTTTGGGCAATCCCAAATAATATTGCTACAAATGCAAGCAGATTTTCTGCATTGGGTACAGGATATATAGCTATAGATGGATCATCAAAATATGAACATGATATTGAATTGCTCTGGTCCTCTTCTGAAAATACAATTGGTAATGCATGGAGGATTGGTTTAAGCAGCAATACTGAAAGAATTTATAAATTAAGTAGTGATAAACTGAATGCAAAATCAGTACGCTGTATAAAAAATCCATGTTCGCCCCAACCTACTTACTCAAATGCCGGTGCTGATCAAATCATTCAAGGGAAATTTGCCAGCTTAAATGCCAATACTCCATTTGTAGGTTTAGGAATGTGGTCAATTGAAGATGGTGTTGGAGGACATTTGCAAAATGACACATTACCAACAACTCTGTTTAAAGGAATACAAGGCAACACTTATATATTAAAATGGACTATTAGTAACACATGTGGCAGTTCTGAAGATTTTATTACAATTAGTCTATTATCTTCATTTTCAAGTTGTGGCGATACTTTAACAGATTACCGTGATGGAAGAAAATATTCCACAATCCAAATAGGTTCACAATGTTGGATGGTTGAAAACCTAAATATTGGAATTTTTATTCCAAGTACCAATACGCCCGGATTGATACATTCTGACCTTTCAAACAACAATATTTTCGAAAAGTATTGTTACAATAATGATACTGGCTATTGTAGTGATTACGGTGGTTTATATGATTGGGATGAACTTATGAAATATAATACAATGGAGGGATTTAGAGGAATTTGTCCCAATGGATGGCATATACCTACAGATCTTGAGTTTTATAATCTTGAAAACTTTGTTGATACAAATATTAATGATCCAAATTTAATTGGCTGGAGAGGCATTGATGCTGCTGTGAAAATGCAAAATGGAGGATCATCGGGTTTCAATTCCCTTTTTGCAGGTTATAGAGATAAAACAGGTAGTTTTAAGAAGATGAATAATAAATCATTTTTCTGGACTTCAAGTGAAATTAGTACACAAAAAGTATGGCATCGTCAAATTCATAATGGGTACTACCAAATTAATAGAGATGAGTTGGTAAAAAAAGACGGATTATCAATCCGATGTATTTTAAACAGTAATAATAAATCTTATTCATTTGAAAATAAAGAAGACATAAGAATCAAATTGTTCCCAAATCCAACATCCGGGAAACTTGAGATTTTATGGAATAGTGTAGCTGATACAAAATACAATATTGTTATCACAAATCTTATGGGTAATATTTTATTCAATAGAAGTATTACGCTTGATAATGAACAGAAACTGACATTAGATATTTCTGATTTTCCGGCAAATGTTTATTTGGTGAAAGTTTTTAATAAAGAAATATACACAATCAATAAAATTATTATAATAAAATAAACTATGATTTTGAATTATTTTATTAAGCAATAGAAGACGATGAAAACAGAAGATATACAAACAAAAAAAGAAGATATTAATACTAATGAGGAGGTAAACCAAAATAAAAATGAAGATAAGAATATATCTATTGAAAGAGAGCTGAAGATTTTTGTTAAATATGTTCAGAATATTTCTAAATTACCAAAAACGAAATTCATCATTTTTGGCTTAGGTCGTAGTGGCAGCACTCTTCTTGTAAGCCTTCTAAATGCAAATCCAAAAATACATTGCGAAGGCGAAGCTTTGATACATAAGGTACAAAATCCATTTCTCTTTACAAAATGTCGTCAGGCTTTTTCTACTAAAGAAGTTTATGGATTTAAATTGCTTCTTTATCATTTAATTGATGTACAAGAAATAGACAAGCCAGCCAAGTTTATTTCGCGTTTATTAAAAGAAGGATTCAAACTTATTCATCTGAAAAGACAAAATATTTTAAGACAAGTGCTCTCCGGAATGTATGCAAGGCATCTTGGAACGTTCCACATGTTTTCAGGTAATGAAAATATTGCTAAGGATAAAATGACTATTGATATAGACAGACTATTAAATAAGCTAAAGTCAACCGAAAAGAAAGGAATGTCTGAAGTAAATATACTAAGAAATCTTCCCCATATAAGTTTTACTTATGAAGAAGATCTGATGAATCAGGAATCTCAACAAGCAACAGTTGATAAAATTACCGAATATTTAGAAATACCTACTTCAGAAATTCATACAGATCATATGAAAATTGCACCAAATCGGTTTGAAGATTTTATCGAAAATGCTGAAGAGCTCATAGAAGTTTTAGGGAAAACAAAATACAAAGAATTTTTAGATTAATACAGAAGATACATTACGAATGAAATAATACTATTACAATTTGTGTCAATTTTTATTATTGAAATATTTATATGAAAACAGAAAAATCAACTATCCATTATTTCCTGAAAAATTGCAAAATATTCCCGGATAGAACAGCAGTTTTTGTTGATGACAGGGAATATACTTACAATGAACTGTTAATAATAGTAAGCAATATTCGATCAGAACTAATAATGACCCAAAACAACAAGAAACTGATAGGAATATTAACTGAGCGAAACATATATACCTATGCCTCATTGTTGGCAATTTTTTCACTTGGTATAGCTTTTGTTCCCTTGAATGGAGAAGATCCTGTTGAGCGACTTGCAGAAATAGTTTCCGATTCTGAAATAGATACAATTCTTGTAAGTAAGTCGAACAAAAAAAATGTTGAAATTGAAGCAAGCAATAAAAAAGTTAAGTCAATCGAAACTTCTTTAATAAATGATGCAAAAATTATTGATGCAATTCCTGCAATTGAAGAAAACAGTTTGGCTTACATGATTTTTACATCAGGAAGTACCGGAAAACCAAAAGGAGTTCCAATTTATAACAAAAATCTGAATTCCTTCCTTTCGTTTATGACTGATAAAAAGAATTATCAACTAAACGAGGATGATAGATTTTTGGAAATGTTTGAATTAACATTTGACGCTTTCTTGATAAGTATAGTTACAGCCCTTTCAATTGGAGCTTCATTTTATGTTGTTCCTCTCGAAGGAGTATATTATTTCAACATTTACAATCTTATGGAAGAAAAAAAGATCACATTTGCAAATGTTGTCCCTTCATTAGTAACATATCTCAAACCATATTTTTCTGAATTGGATTTACCTCATTTAAAGTACTTCTTGTCGGGAGGTGAAGCTCTATCGGACGAATTGATGTCGGAATGGTCTAAGTGCATGCCAAATGGGGCAATTGAAAATGTTTACGGACCTACCGAATCTACTATCTTTTGCACAAGCTATAAATGGCATCCAAGCGAAACAAAAAAGGAAATATATAATGGATTAATGCCAATTGGTAAATCTTTAGACAACTCATTTGTTTTAATAATTGATGAAGAAAACAATGTTTTACCAGACGGTGAAAAAGGCGAAATGCTTTTATGTGGAGAATTAGTTACAAATCATTATTGGAAAGATGATAAAAAAACTATGGAATCATTCATACAAATTGAATATGACGATAAATTAATTAATGGATATAAATCTGGTGATATAGGCTTTGTTAATGAAAATAAAAATTTAGTTTTTGTAGGGAGAGTTGACGAACAAGTAAAAATTGATGGTTATAGAGTAGAACTCGGAGAGGTAGAATCAAGAGTAAAAAATATTAGCAATCTTCAAAAAATAGCTGTGATTACAAAAACCAATGAAATGGATAACTTATCAATCCATCTTTTTATTGAGGATTACAAAAATGATATTTCAACCTTATCTGAAAATCTTGCAAAGAAAATGCCATCATATATGCTTCCTTCAGAAATACATAATATAGATAAGATTCCAATAACCGCGAATGGAAAAAATGATAAGAAAAAACTTAAGAAATTATTAGAAAAAATTTAAGTTTGAAAACTGATAAAATCTATAATTAGCTAATAATTTATTTTTTGATATTAAAGAAAATTATAAATTTAGCACCAAATTTACTGAAATAATGAAAATAATAAAGAATAAGTTTGCGATAATAATTTGTAAATATTTGATTTAACTTTGATAGTAGATAAAAATTAAAAATAATAAAACATCTAAAGCTGAATAATTAAAAATAAAGAAAATTAATAATGCTATTTAATTCGCTCGATTTCCTGATGTTCTTTCCAATAGTATTTATACTATTTTATGCCTTGCCTCACAAGCTGAGAATGATATTGTTGCTGGCTGCAAGTTACTATTTCTATATGTGCTGGAAGGCAGAATATATAATTCTAATACTTGTTTCAACAATAATTGACTATTGGGCAGGCTTGCAAATGGGTAAAATTCCTGAGAAGAAAAAAAGAAGGAAATATTTATACCTAAGTTTAATTGTTAACCTTGGAATACTTTTTGGATTTAAGTATTTCAATTTATTCAACGATGCCACTCGGGCAGTATTTGAAAGTTTCGATTTGTTCTATGGAATTGGCGAGTTCGATGCTTTACTGCCGGTAGGGATTTCCTTCTATACTTTTCAAACCCTTAGCTATTCTATTGATATATATAATGGTAGCGGTCAGGTTGAAAGGAATCCGGTGCGCTTTGGATTATATGTAGCATTCTTTCCGCAGTTAGTTGCAGGACCAATAGAACGTTCCACAAGATTGTTACCTCAATTCTACAAAAAAGTAAAGTTTGAAAGAAATCGGGTTGTTAGTGGAGTAAAGCTAATGGTTTGGGGATTTTTCAAAAAAGTTGTTATTGCTGATACTCTTTCCCTATATGTTGGTAAAGTATTTATGAATCCAGACAGTTTTGAAGGTTGGCATATTATTGTAGCTTCAATTTTGCTATATATACAAGTTTATAATGACTTATCAGGTTATACCGATATTGCCAGAGGAGCTGCACGTGTTTTGGGCTACGACCTGATGAAAAACTTTAACTTTCCTCTTTTTTCACGCTCATTTTACGATTTCTGGAAACGATGGCATATCTCTTTAACAACATGGTTCAGAGATTATTTGTATATTCCATTAGGTGGAAGCAGGGTTGTGAAATGGCGATGGTATTATAATATTTTCATCGTTTTTGTAATCAGTGGTCTTTGGCATGGAGCCAACTGGACATTTGTAATATGGGGAGTATTGCACGGACTATTCCAGCTAATTGAAATTATGACTGATAAAAGCAGACATAAATTATTTAAACGGATAGGGCTTTCGAAAATTCCAGGATTGCAAAAAGTATTAGGAATTATCACAACCTTATTACTAGTAAGCTTTGCTACATTATTCTTTGGTGCAGCCAACCTTAACGATTCATTTATTTTAATGGGGAATGCGGTACGGGGACTAAGTTTTAGTGCATTTTGGCAAGATTTCCTAAGTGATTATAATTTGCAGATGAGTTTCATTCTGGTTGCTTTCTTGTTCATTATTGAACATATGCAGGCAAATTATAACATAATTAAAGTTGTAGCTCAAAAACCAATTGTTATCAGATGGGCAGTATATGTTCTACTTTTGGTTGCAATATTTAATCTCGGTGAATTTGGAGAAAAAGAGTTTATTTATTTTCAGTTTTAAATGTTGAACAAAATAAGAAGTATAATAATTCAAGAATTAAATATAGTATATAGTGAAATATTTCGGTACTAATCAAAGGAAATTAGCAATGAAGAATAAAAGTAATATTTATAAATGGAATTTTACGTTGAATACTGATATATTTAATCGAATAGATAAGTTCATAGATTAAACTAAAATTTCAACAATTGCAAACTTGAGACATCGCAGGAACTATAAAAATCTCTAATGAACAAAAATGAAAACGCCGAAATTTAAGAATACATTCGGAATAATAAAATTGATAAGTCAAATGGCAATTATCATAACTGCTGTTTTGATTATTAACCAATTGATTAGGAAATCATTTGTCTCAAAGACTTGGGGAAACTTTAATGTGCATATCAAAACTAAGTATATAAAAGAAAAGGGTGATGAATTCAACACCTATTTCATTGGATCAAGTACAATCTATAGACATTTAATGCCAAGTGTGTTCGATGAAGAAATTGATCCTGATCTTGAGGTTAGGTCGTTTAATTTAGGCACTGGTCGTTTTGCACCTCCTGAAACCTACATCTATTATGAATATCTTATTAATGAGGAAGACCTTAATATTGATTATGTAATTATTGAATTAAGAGATATTTTTAAAATTCTTGATGAAAATTTGCATACAGCAAGAGCAAGCTATTGGTACACTCCAAGTGCATACTTGTTTGCAATAAAATCATTAATGTCATCCAAATCATTTGAATCATCAGATGAAAAAAGTCACAAAATTAAAAATCATACTATATCTTTTGCTGAAAATGTTTTCAATTTTGGCTTGATTAAATCCTACGTACGTGCTTTGCAAAAAGAATATGAATTGAATGAAAGGAAAGTAAAAAGTATTATTGGTGAGTTTGATGACGGATTTAAAGGATATTATGTGGAAGATTTAAAAAAAGGTAAAAATGAATATTACAAAAGAGATCCGGCTAGATTGCAGAAAAAACTCAACCAAATGGAAATGAAGTATAATAAGTACGATAGAAAAAGCTTTGATTGCAACTTAGTTCATTTATATGAAATAAACAGACTTATTGAACTCTCAGAAGAGAAAGGAATACATTTAATATTCTTCCTTAATCCTAAGATAGCAGTCAAACAATATGAAGAATATATTCCACTAATGCAGCAAATTGATGATGAACATAAAATTGAATTGGCTGATTGTAGATTTTATCCAGAATTATATTCATTAGAATATGCATACGATAACAATCACCTAAATATTGACGGGGCCAGAATAATTACAAAACTTGCTGCTAAAAAGTTTAATGAAATCGTGAGAAATAAAAAATATTGAGAAAAAAACTTTGTTAAAAACTAATATATAATTTTATGATTAGGATTATTTTACAAATTATTTTAATAATGTTCCTGACATTATGTACAAATTATTTTATCAGACATATTCTACTACCTGATCAAACCTGGGGAAATGCTACCATCAGTATTAAGAAAGATCAGCTTGAAGAGGACATACATAAATACAATGCTATTTTCATTGGAGCAAGTACAACATATAAACAATTAATTCCAACTACTTTCGACCGAATTGTTACAGATGCAGACATTCGATCATTTAATTTGGGCAGTCAAAGTACAATGCCACCTGAAACTTTTCATATTTATGATAACATTCTTAAACTTGATGGTCTGGATATTGAATATGCCTTTATTGATTTAGCCAAAATTGACCCTTGTCATACTGAACACTTGCATACCACCCGGAAAAGATATTGGTATTCGCCCATATCATATATTTTTACACTAAATGTAATTAATAATTCATTACTTCCTGACACTCTCAAAATGCTTGCAATTAAAAACCATACTATTTCATTTGCTGAGAACATATTTAATATTGGATTAGTCACAGCGCTTGACAACATAAAAAGAACGAAATGGAATTTATCTGATGAAGACTTAGAAGGTATCCTTGGAGAAAATTACGATGGGTTTGTTGGTCTTTATGAAGATGCACCAGGCATGATAAGAAGAAGGGAATTATTTTTGAGGGATACTAACTCAGTTGACCGAAAAGAGAAGAAAATTCAGAAACTTTATAATGGAAATATAAATTCAAATCTGTTGAATTATGCTTATTTAGATAAAGTTAATTCGCTAATAGAAGAATCTAAAGAAAAAGGCATTCATTTAGTTTTTTTTCTACAACCCCGTATGCAATTAAGTCAATATAGGGAACTTATTCCACTATACAATCTCATTGATGAGGTACACAGAATTGATCTTGCAAATCCCAATTTATACCCTGAATTCTATAATGCTAAATATATGTTTGATGCAAGTCATCTAAATCCGGAGGGAGCTGAGATATTTTCAAAATACTTTGCCCAAGAATTTAATAAATTATTAATAAAAAAGAATAGTTAGAAAGGAACAGAGATAAACGATTGACAAGTTTGGATTGATTCTATTTCATTTGCAAATCTAAATACAATTAGTCAACAATAAACATATTTAACAAAATAGCCTGATTGGTTCTAATAAAAAAGTTGAATCCAATGGTTTTGTAAATGAATGAAAGACACAACCCAACTTAGGCATTTTTCAAAGCAAAATACATAATTTGGAATAAAGGAAATTCCTATTTTAAAAACAAGTCCTTCTCTTTAATTTTAACAATTTTCCCGTAAGCTTCAATTCTTTTTAAATCAATTTGCTTTTCGTTTCCAACAATTGCTATTACAATAGGAATGTTTTGAATGTTCTCGATATAGAATTGAATTATTGATTCAAATTCTAATTGTTCATACATTTTCGATTTCAATTTTGCGGGATCTTCGGTATAACCTTTGAGTTTCCAGCTTTCTATTTTTTGACTAAGGTCTCTAAAGCCAGGTTGGTCAGTCGAAAGTTTCTGAATTAAATATGGTTTAACCATTTCAATTCTTTCCGGCTTTTCTGGCATATTTTTAATTAGTTCGTAAAAAACATCAATTGCTTCGTTTGTTTTATCGGCTTGTGTGCCAACATATCCAATAAAATTTGATGGCTTACCTTCCAAAACAGGGATAGTGTAACGCGAGCCGGCACTGTAAGCCAACGAACGATATTCTCGAATTTCCTGTAAAACAATTCCTGAAAATCCTCCTCCAAAATACAAATTGAAAGCATCAATATCTGCTTCTTTTTCTTTCTGAAAAACCTTGCCATTACCGAAAAAATAGACTTTGCTTTGTGTTGCACTCTTTTTGTTTACAAAATAGATTGTGTTCTCTTTATGAACTTCCGAATCCCTAACAATTGGAGATTCGCTAATCGCAATATTTTTGTTAGGGGCAAATGAGTTTTGAACAATCTGATGCACTAAATTTACATCTTCTTGAGCAACTATATGAATTTTTGATTCGAAATTCGTTGCGTTTTTAAAAGCTTTTTTTAAAGTTTTTGTGTCAAGATTTTTTATTTCTTTCAACGAAAGTCTGTCAAGATATTGGGATTTAGATTTGAAACGAACAAATTCGAAAAGTGCATCGGCTACATTATCAGGTTCGGAGCGTTCCATTTTTCTATTTGTTTTTTCGCCATCGTACAATATTTTTAGCTTATCTTCTTCGAGAACAGGGCTGTTTATCAAATCATTGATTAAAATTATGGCTGATTTAAAGTTCTTCTCTAATCCTTCTACGCTGATTGTCAAGTAACTATCGTCGCTTGATATGTAGTAGTTGCAACCGATTTTGGCAAATTCATTTTTCAGTTCCGATACCGAATGTTTTTTTGTTCCGGCATAATTCATAATTTCCGAAGCATACTTCAACATAGGAAGTTTCTCATTTCCAATACCATATTTAATTGTCGCTGAAAAAATATCATTCACAGGATTTTTTGTGTAAAATAAATTCACACCATTTGATATCTCTTTATGCTGAACATCTTCCTCGAAATAGAAATAAGATTGTTTTGGGGTTTTTGTAGGAATTAATTCAAGTTTTTGGGCAAAATTAGATTTTACTTCATTTTTTGAAGGAATAGCCTGATAATCCGGTTTTTCAATTTTTTCCTTTTTTGGAAAACCCATTTTTGAATAAAAAGCAAGATAGTTGTCGCCATAATATTTCTGAGCAACTTCTATAATATCTTCCCTTGCAATTCTGTCAAGACGTTTTGTAAATTCCAGAACCGTTTCAACTTTTCTGCCTTGAGCAAAACTTTCGGCAAATTGTATAGCTCTACTATCGTTGTCTTCCATAGAAAGCGAATGTTCAACATATAAGCTTTGTTTCACGGCAGGAATAATCCAGTCATCAAATTCTCCATTTCTTAGCTTTTTTATTTCGTTCATAACTAAGTCTTCTGCATTTTCAAGCTTTTGTCCAACAATTTTTGGCACTATAAAAATCACAGTAGCCCCATGATCGTAGTAAGGAATAGGGATTGTCATTGCTGCCAAAAGTTTATTATCTAACGACAGTTTGTCTAACAATCCGGTTTGATTCGGATTAGATAAAATCTGATTACAAACTTGTAGTGCAATTTCGTCTTGATGCCCGGCCGGAACAGTTCTGAAGCCAAGCATTCCTATTTTTATCGGGCTCAATTTCATTTGAACAAACTCACGCCCTTTGAAAGGTTCTTCGTGATAAACAATTCGTTCCGGAATATTTCCGCTTTGCCATTTGCCAAATTTTCTTTCAATCAGTTTTCGGGCTTCAGCCGGATTAAAATCTCCTGAAAGAACTAAAGCCATATTATTTGCTACATAGTATGTTTTATAAAAATCATACATTTTTGTTAGCGATGGATTTTTTAAATCATCAATAGTCCCAATAAGGGTTTGCTGTCCATAGGGATGATTTTTGAAAAAATGTAACTGAAACTTCTCTAACAATCGAGTTTGAAACATATCGGAGTATAGATTTTTTTCTTCATACACAACTTCGAGCTCTGCCTGAAAAGACCTAAAAACGGCATTCTCAAATCTATGGTTATAAATCTCTAACCATTTTTCTAATTGATTTGATGGGAAAGTATTGAAAAAAACAGTTCGGTCGGGACTTGTATTTGCATTCATTCCGGTTCCGCCAATTCCTTTAATTATGCCTGACAATTCGTTTGGAATTGCAAATTCGTTGGCTTTGACAGACTCTTCGTTTATTTGTTTCTGAATGGCTGCACGAACTTCATCATCTTTCGTTTCTCCAAGACGGTCGTACAATGCGAAAATATTTTCGATATATGGTTTTTCCTCTTCCCAGTTTGTAGTTCCGAGTTGTTCGGTGCCTTTAAACAACATATGTTCCATATAATGAGCCATTCCTGTAGCATCGGCAGGATCGTCTTTCCCACCGGCTTTTGTTACAACAAGCCCAAATATCTCTGATTTGGTGTGGTCTTCATTTAATATTATCGTGAGGCCATTTGGCATAACGTATTGAATAACATTGGTTTTTACATCCCTATTTTGTGCAGACACAAAATTTTGCGATAAAACTAATGATGAGATTATAATGAGTTTAAAACAGAATAAACCGATAATTTTTTTCATAACAATATTTATTATTTATTTAAAAATGCAAAATTATCTAAATTAATATTTTTCACAACTGGTCCAACCTCTAATAAATCAGACTTTTTATTTTTTAAAACCAAAATCAAATTAACAAACATAAAAACCCTATATTCGTAGAGTTAAATTTAATATATTAATGATATGAATATGAAATGCTTAAATAACAAAACGATAATAGCTATTTTAGTATTGTTACTAAATTTTACATTTATTTTTAATGTCGCAGCTCAGGTTCAAACAATTCAATATCAAGATAGTTGGGCAACACAAGGATTTTCTATAAAACAAGAAAGCTCGGCAAGTGCAATAGTTTCTTTTTCGATAAATGAATTTTTTCTCGAAGATTTTATTGTAGCCGGGGACAGTATGCAAAAACTACAGTTACCGGGAAGTTTTTTGCCAAACAACGAAGGTGCCCCTGATATTCCGGGAAATGGAAGATATATTGCGATTCCTGAAAATTCTAATGCCAGTATAAATATTATTTCGATGCGAATTGATACCCTTGAAAATATAGATTTGCTTCCAGCTCAACGAATTCCGTTAGTTACAGACAACAATCCTGTTGAATATATTAAAGATAATTCTATTTATGAGGACAATAGTTTTTACCCTAAAAAAAATATTCAGCTTTCTGAAAAGAAAAAAATTCGTGCTGTGGATGTTGTTATGCTTGGGATTACACCATTTCAATACAATCCGGTTTCGAAAAGATTGTTGATTTACAGAGATATTGTTGTTGAAGTTTCATTTCATGGAGGGAACGGACAATTCGGCAACAATCGTTATCGAAACAGATGGTTCGAGCCTATATTGAGTAGTCATATTTTGAATTATAATTCATTGCCACCGATTGATTTTTCAAGCCAAATTTCTTATAGTACAAATACAACACAAGATTTTGAATATCTGATAATTGCACCAGACGATGCCGCTTTTCTATCATGGGCAGATTCGATAAAAAACTGGAGAATTCAGCAAGGGATAAAAACCGGAATAATTACAACAACTCAAATTGGTGGGAACTCAACAACATTAATTGAAAATTATATAAACAATGCCTATAATAATTGGACAATTCCGCCGGTGGCAGTACTTTTGCTTGGCGACTATGGAACTACAGGAAGCACAATTATTTCGCCGGAATATAACAGCTATTGTGCCTCCGACAATATTTATGCAGATGTAGATGGCGACAACCTGCCGGATATAGCATTCGCAAGAATTACTGCACAAAATTCTACACATCTTGCTACTATGGTAGGGAAGTTTTTAGATTACGAAAGGCAGCCCCCAATTTCAAATAGTTATTATAAAAATCCGTTGATTGCAGGAGGTTGGCAATCTGATAGGTGGTTTATAATGTGCACAGAAATTTTATATGGTTTTCTCGAAAATGAATTAGGGAAAACTCCCGTAAGAGAATATTCCGGTACAAGTTCCGCACCTGCTTCGTGGTCAACAAACTCGAATACCGGAATGGTTGTTAATTATTTCGGACCAAACGGATTGTCATATATTCCAAATTTACCATCTTACTTAACCGACTGGACCGGAGATGCTGCCGGAATTAATGCAGCAATAAACAATGGAGCATTCATTACACAACACCGCGACCATGGAGGCACAACAGGATGGGGAGACCCAAGCTATCACAACAGCGACCTTAGTAATTTATATAATATCGACCCAACTTTTGTATTTTCAATAAATTGTCAAACAGGTGCATTCGATGCCAGCTCTGAATGTTTTGCTGAAGCATTTCATAGGCATCAGTATGGTGCATTAGGTATAATTGCTGCCACTGCAAATTCATATTCCTTTGTAAACGATGCCTTTGTTTGGGGAATGTATGACTATATGTGGCCTGATTTTGATCCTGGTTATGGATATACAGGAGAACACACGTTGATGCCCTGCTTTGCAAATATGTCAGGAAAATATTATTTGCAGGCATCTGCATTTCCATACAACTCAAGTAGCAAGGCAGTTACTTATCATTTGTTTCATCATCATGGGGATGCTTTCACTACAGTTTACTCTGAAGTACCTCAGTCGCTTACTGTTTCTCACGATTTAGCTTTATATAGTGGTGTTACCTTTTTTACTGTTACAGCCAATCCAGGAGCTACAATTGCTTTAACTCGTAATGATGAAATTTTGGCTGTAGCTGAAGGTACAGGTTTGCCTCTTGCAATTTCTATTTCACCACAAATTCCGGGAGGAGATTTAAGAATTACCGTAACCAAACAAAATTTTTATAGATATTCTGAATCGGTTATAATTATTCCTCCGGCAGGACCGTATATTACTTATGAATCTTATTTAATTAACGACAATTTTGGAAATGCTGATGGAAATGCTGATTTCGATGAATTAATTTTATTGAAGGTAGATGTAAAAAATGTGGGATTAGATTCGGCAAATTCTGTCAATTGTACATTATCATCATCTGATAATTATATAAATATTTTAGATTCGTTAGAATTTTATGGAACAATTTCTGCAAATTCTACTGTTGGAATAACTGATGCTTTTGCATTTCAAATATCGGATTCTGTTCCTAATGAACATATAATCAATTTTGAAATTATTGCTACAAACCCGGACAGTACATGGACAAGTAGTTTTTCAATTTCAGCAAATGCACCCGAACTAAATATTGGGAATATTGTTGTTTCAGATGCAAACGGAAATAGCAATGGAGCTTTAGATCCGGGCGAAACTGTTGATATTATTGTTCCGATAGCAAATATTGGAAACAGCAATGCACTAAATACAACTTGCACATTGTCGAGTTCAAGTATTGATATAAATATAGTTTCAAGCTCTGTTATCTTTACAAACCTTGCTGCCTTACAGACGGTAAATGCCGTTTTCAGTGTTAGTGTGAACCAAAATGCTATTATTCCAACAATTGTGAATTTTCAAGCTAATGTAAATTCAGGAAATTATTCACATCAAAAAGATTTTGCAAAATCAATTGGGCTTATTTTTGAAAACTGGGAAACAAGCAATTTGAACCAGTTTTTTTGGCAAACAGGTGGCGATTTGCCATGGTTTATTACATTAAACCAATCATATGATGGATTATATTCTATTCAATCCGGTGATATTAGCGATTCTCAAAGCTCAGAATTTGAACTTTCAGTTTATGTTTTAACAAGCGATAGTATCTCATTTTTCAGAAAGGTATCTTCAGAAACATCATACGATTATTTAGAATTTTATATCGACAATATTATGCTTGATCATTGGGCAGGAGAACTAAGTTGGGAAAATGTAAGCTTTCCAATTAGCAGTGGGTATCACACTCTGAAATGGGTATATGATAAAGACGGCTCGGTTTCAACGGGTAGCGATTGTGCATATGTTGATTATATTGTTTTTCCTCCAATTGTAGTTCCCGATATTGATATTGGAGTAACTGCCGTAAATTCTCCGATTAGTTATATAAGTTTAGGTTCAAATGAAATTGTTGAAGTTGAAATAAAGAATTTTGGAAGTAATCCAGTTTCAAATTTTGATATAAATTATTTAGTTAATAATTCTACTGTTGTTACAGAATTAGTTGATACAGTGATACTTTCAGGGAATACTTTAACTTATACTTTTAATACGACTGCCGATTTATCAGCAATTGGACAATATGATTTTAAGGTTTTTACAAATTTGCCTACTGATACTTTTCATTTTAATGATACAATTTTTTATTCAGTTGAGAACATACCTTTAACATATTGCCAACCAACTGCAAATTGTAGTTATGGAGATGGGATAGAAGATTTTGAGCTTGATTCAATAAATCACTCAACAGGGTGTAGCACAAATGGATACGGAGATTATACTAATTTATCTACTTCATTAATTACCGGTCAAACATATACTATAAATGTAACAACCGGCTATGCTAACCAATATTTGTCTTTATGGGTAGATTTCAATAATAATTATCTCTTTGAGGCTTCGGAACTTTTAATTACAGATTTTTATTTAAGCTTATCGAATACTAATTATTCTACCTCGCTCACAGTCCCAATGTTAGTAACCAGTGGTTCTCACAGAATGAGAGTTAGAGTAAATTATGCTGCAAGCAGCGCAGATCCATGTGCAACTTTCACTTATGGTGAAACTCACGATTATACTGTAGAAATTGTTAGCAGCGTTAATCCACTTTTAGTAAATGCCGGTATCGATAAAGATATTTGTATGGGCGATTCTGCAGTATTGTCTGCATCTGTTTTTGGTGGGAATCCGCCATATTATTACAGTTGGAGCAACAACGATACTTTGCCCTCCACTATAGTAATGCCAAATACGTCAACCACATATTATGTAACTGTTACCGATTCGCTCGGAAATACTGAAATTGACGATATTATGATAACTGTAAATCCTTTACCAACAGTATTTATTGGTGCAGATACAAGTTTGGTTTTAGGACAAACATTAACTCTAAATGCAGGTTTAGGCTTTAGTTCATATATTTGGAATACAGGACATCAAAGCCAAAATATTTCAGCAAATGCGACAGGCAATTATTCTGTAACTATTACAGACATAAATGGTTGCCTAAATTTCGATGATATAAATATTACTTTTTCACCAGCAATCAGCCCTGCGTGGACATATGAAGTTACAGGAGAGAATCATACAATTTTAATTCCCCAAAATACAAGTATTATTATAAACAATTCGCCAATTGCAGTTGGTGATTATATTGGAGTATTTTACGATTCGCTCGGTACACTTTTATGCGGAGGATATACGCAGTGGTTAGGAACAACTACTTCAATTGCCGCATGGGGCGAAGATGTTGGGAACGATGGTTTTGAAAATGGCGAAATTTTTAATTGGCGAATTTGGGATGCTTCAGAAGCAATGGAATACGGCGCTTCAGCAATATATAACACTAGCATGTTTCCAAATAGTGAAGCTTATGTACCTAATGGAATGAGCGGAATAGATTCCTTGAAAGTTTTACTTCCTGATTGGACATACTCCGTAACCGGAACAAATCATACCATTTTAATTCCAGATAATACCAATATAAATATTTCAGGAGTATCAATCTCACCGGGAAGTTTTCTTGGAGTTTTCTACGATTCTATTGGAACATTGGTGTGTGGAGGATACACAATTTGGGAAGGCAGCACAACATCGCTCGCAGCATGGGGCGAAGATGTAGGAAACGATGGTTTTGCTATCGGTGAAGAATTTAATTGGAAAGTTTGGGAAGTTTCAAACGGACAAGAATACGATGCAACTGCAACTTACAATACTGTAATTTTTCCAAACAACTCTATGTTTATGGTTAATGGAATGAGCGGTATTGCAGAATTAGTTTCATTAAATTTCCAAAATCAACAAATTCAACTTTCACAAGGCTGGAATATTTTTTCGACATATATTCAATCATCGTATCAAATTGCCGATAGCATTTTTTCTTCTATTGCTAGCGATGTGATAATTGTTAAAAACGGTCTTGGATTGGTTTATTGGCCTCTCTATAATATTAATAATATTGGAGAATTAATAATAGGCGATGGCTATCAAATAAAAATGTCAAATTCTAATATACTGACTATTAGTGGTTCGATGATATTTCCAGAAAGTTTTCCAATAAATTTATTACAAGGTTGGAATCTGGTTGCATATCTGCGTTTGCAAGCTGCACCCATAGAAAGCATGCTAAACAGTATAAGTTCAAATATTATTATTGTGAAAAATGAAACAGGTTTGGTTTATTGGCCTGCATGGGGAGTTAATAATATTGGGAATATGGAGCCGGGCGAAGGTTATCAAATCAAGCTAAGTTCAAATTCTATATTATTGTATCCGGCTAATAATTAATGTTCATATTCGGACAATTAATTATTTAGTATCGAACAAAGAAACTTACTAAAATGAAAAGTATTTGCACATAAGTATTTGAGTTGTATTTGTTTAATTTATATGGTATAATTAGTGTGAAATAAACAAGGTTTTTTTGCAAAATATGATAGTTGGAAGTTTTAAAAATATAATAAGAATAATAATTAGACAAAAATTCTATGCCTTGCTAAACATTTTTGGTTTAGCAATCAGTATTGCGAGTTTTGTATTAATATCCTTGTATATTTTCGATGAATTGAGCTATGATAAACATCACCAGAATTATGAAAAAATATTCAGAATTGCTGGAGAATATAATTTTGATGGAGTTGGAGAAAAACCTTCAAGTCAGCCATTTCCATTAGGTCCTATCTTAAAAAAAGAGTATCCCGATTTGATAAAAGAGTACGTTAGATTTTTCAATTTTCAGCTTCCTAAAGTCATTATACAATATGACAGAATGAAAGAAATTGAAGACAGACTATTTTTTGTAGATTCTACGGTTTTCAGCATATTCAATATAGAATTTTTAAGCGGCAAAGGCGAAAAATCTTTAGACGATCCGTTTTCGATGATTATTACCGAAAGTATGGCAAAAAAATATTTTGGTGATATAGACCCTATAGACGAAACAATTATTGTTGATAATTACTATAAATATACCGTAAGGAGTGTGATAAAAGACCCTCCTACCCAATCGCATTTTCGCTACGATTTTTTGGTTTCAATGTCGTCTGCACGATACATGTATAGAGGCAAATTGCCAACAACTTGGGTGTGGAATCCTTGTTGGACCTATGTTCTTTTGAACAACAATGTAGCAGAAGAAGACTTGGAAAGTCAGTTTCCAAACTTCATTAGAAAATACTTTGAAGATGCAGAGAAAGACAATATTTCACTCAATCTGCAAAACATTTCGCTTATTCACTTAAATTCACATCTCGACTATGAAATTGAACCAAACAGCTATGCAATTTATATATACATTTTAGGATTAATTGCACTTTTTTTACTGATAATTGCTTGTATTAATTTCATGAATCTTGCCACTGCCTCTTCTGCCCACCGTGCCAAAGAAATTGGAGTAAAAAAGGTTGTAGGAGCCTACCGTTCACAATTGATTTTTCAATTTATTTTTGAAGCTGTGATTATCAGTTTTGCTGCAATCTTTATCGCCATTTTGATGGTAGAATTACTATTACCGTATTACAACGATTTTCTAAATAAAGATTTCAGAATAAGCATTTTGCTCGAAACCAGGAATTTAATCCCATTAATTTCATTAGGATTTTTAATTGGAATAGTTTCAGGAATTTATCCGGCATTTTATCTTTCTACTTTTCAGCCAGCAAATGTTCTAAAAGGAAAACTTATAAATGAAGTAAAAACAGGATTTACTCGTAAACTTTTAGTAATAGTTCAATTTACTATTTCAATAGCCTTAATAATTGGAACAATAATGATTTTCAAACAATTGAATTTCATGCGTTCAGCAAATTTAGGTTTTCGAAAAGAAAATATAGTTATCCTTCCAATTTACAAAAGCAATCTGATTTTGGAATATTCAAAATTCAAATCAAAGCTCCTGGAAGTACCGAACATAATGCACGTTACAGCCATGAACGACATTATTGGAAGAGATCATAATACTCACGAATTCAGGCCAGAAGGCACACCGGAAGACGAATGGCAGTTTTATCCGGCTCTTGCTGTCCGACACGATTTTGTAAAAACATTCGACATAGAAATAGTGGAAGGGAGAGACTACGATGAGAAGTTTGAAAAGGACGATTATAAAGCAATTATAATAAATGAAGCGATGGTAGGACATCTTGGATGGGGAAGCAATAAAAATGCCATTGGGAAAACTTTTCAATCCATGCTTGGAAAGGAGAAAGTGATAGGAGTTTTTAGAAATTTCAACGAAACTTCTTTACATAATTCAATAGAACCTTTCGTTTTAGACCTTATTCCGAAAGAATATAAAAACAATGCAATGACCAGATATATCGCCATCAGATTTCAAACAGACGACAATCAGAAAGCACTTAAAGAGGTGAAAAAACTTTGGTATAAGTTTGTGGCTCACAGACCTTTTGAGTATTTTTTCTTAGACAAAGAATTAGATGACCAATATGTTGGTGAAGAAAAACTTGGCAAACTGTCTGGAATACTTTCAATTTTGGTTTTAATAATTTCAAGTATAGGACTATTTGGGTTAACCTCCTTTTTTACTGAAAAACGCACAAAAGAAGTGGGAATACGAAAAGTTCTCGGTGCATCGAAAAATGATATTATTAAAGAATTATCAAAAGAATTTATCATTTTGATAATTATTGCAAATTCTCTGGCAATTCCTTTAGGATATTTAATGATAAAAAATTGGTTTCAGGAATTTGCATTTCAAACAAGCATCGAATGGTGGATTTTTGTCATTGCAGGAACCATCGCTATTCTGATTACTCTGCTTATCTCAAGCTACAAAGCCAACAATGTTTCAAAAACCAAACCTGTTGATACTTTGAAATATGAATAGTTTTTGAAACAGATTCTTAAAGAACAACTCATTAACTATTAATAATTGTTTTATAATTATTGAATGTTGGCTTTTCAATTTATAAATAGTTTTAAATCAGTAAGCTTATATTCAAAATCGCTTGGTATAAACATGGCAATAAGGCAATGCTCCATTTCTTTCATAATAATTTTGATGATAGTCTTCGGCTACATAAAATTCCGCTGCCGGTGTTACTTTAGTAACAACATTGTATCCATTATTTTGCAAGATTTTTATAAGCTTATTGGCAATATTTTTTTGATTTTCGTTAGTATAGAAAACCTCTGAACGATACTGTTCACCAAAATCAGGCCCTTGATAATTCAACTGGCTAGGATCATGAATTTCAAAGAAAAAGCTCGCAAGAATTTCAAAATTTGTCAATGAAGGATCGAAAACAACTTGCACTGCTTCGGCATGTCCACTCATTCCTGTGCATATAATTTCGTAATTTGGATCTTCTATACTTCCACCAATATATCCTGATTCAACCGAAATTACGCCTTTTTGTTTTTTGAAAAAATGTTCTACACCCCAGAAACATCCTCCAGCAAATATTGCTGTCTTAAATTTTTCTTTCTCAGGTACGAAATCTAAGGATATTGAATTTACACAATGACGCATATTATTTTGTGTAAATCCCTCGTTAAGAAAAACATGCCCGAGATGTGCATCGCATTCTGCACAAACAATTTCTGTGCGTTTTCCGTCCGAATCGGGAATTCTTTTTACAGCATTTTCTATTTCATCATCGAAGCTTGGCCAGCCACAATTCGATGAAAATTTATCTGTAGAATTATACAAAGAGCTGCCGCATTGTTTGCAAATATATGTTCCTTTTTCTTTAAAATTATTATACTTTCCTGTAAAAGGCATCTCCGTTCCTTTATTAATAATTATTCGTTTTTCGTTATCTGTTAATTCATTTTTACTATTTCGAGTCATAATTATAAAATTTAAATATTATCAATAACTCACCAAATCACGAGATATTTTATTTTCTTATGATTCAATTAACTACATTCTTATAGTATTTCATTTATCTTCATGCTGAATCATAATCTTTCAATTTTCAAATAACCAAAGGATGTTCAATATTAGGTATTAGGTGCGAGCCTTCAATTAATTCTTATAGATAACAATTATGAGAAAAAAAATTAGTTAAACATTTTTGGGACAAGTAATAATTTTAAAATAGCTCTCTCTCTACCTAAACAGAACAACAAAAGCCTTTGATTAGTGCATAGCAAAACTTTATCTCCCACTTTTATTGAAATCAAGTTGTGTTCAATCCTGATTTTTCATCAAAATTGTGCCCGGCCTAGCAGTTTGTCTCTGCTTTTATATTCTTAGGGGCTGGGAGGGCTACTTTTGATTTTGTTTTCCCATTTGAGCCTATTCTCCAGTCTAAGTCCAATTACTATTTCGTTATTCTTATTTATGTAAAACTTATCTTTTGCTTTTCCTCTATTTGGTCCACTTTTTTTATCTCGCTTTGAAACGAGTGCAATACATTCAATAAATTCTGTAGCACATCTATATTGAGGTTCAATGATGTATATGTCATTCTTATCAACAAATCCAAACTTTTCTTTAGTTGAATCATATTTTAACTTTAGAATGATTGATCAAATGCTATCATTTTGAGCCTGCACCTTTTCAAAAAATGATTTCTCTTGAGCAAAAGAGAATATCCATTGCATTAACAATAAAATTAAAAATAGTTTTCTCATAATAAGTTGCCACTAACATTAGCATTTACAAAAAATTCCATATATTTCTTTATTATTTATCATCATTAAATTTAATAGTTTCCTATTATTCAATTAGTTCTCCCTGTGTTGACTCGGCATTTCTTACTAAAATGGTAGCTTTAAAACCGGTAACGAGATTATCTAATTTTTCTGCAAATTCAATTTCATCATTTAATTGTGGCAGTGCTAATCCCACAAAAACAATATCTGCATTTTTACTTTTTCGCTGCATTAATTCAGTAACATTTTCATTATTTTTATTCAAAATTACATCACTTGCTGCCGCCATTCTCGATTCGCTGATAAGGGTTTTTAACTTTTCATTCATTGTGCTTTCTTCTGCTTCGCTGGAAACTATTGTTCGAACATATAATTTCGCATGTCTCCATGCAGTATTTGCATTTAACAAATGAGCAAAAAGTAACATCATATCACCATTTTTTTGCATTCCTCTCCACCAAACATCAATCCGATTGTGAGTAGATGATTTTTCCATTTCAGGAACATATGCCAGAATACTGTTTCTTTTCATTTTCGAAACAGTTCTGACTATCCTGAATAATCTTTGAATACGCTCAGCACCGCTTGTCCAGCCAAACATTACGGTATTCGAGTGCATTCCTGCAAAACCATTTGCCTGAATAATACCGATAATTCCGTTTTCGAAATTTGGGACAATATGAACTTCTGGAAATGCATTGATTTTCTGATTAACTAATTCCTGTTCCATATCTGATTGTATCTGGGTGGTATTCACTGTTGTATCTCCCAACTCTCCAACCAAAGTTCTACAAACAGTAACAATACCTTTATTTTGATTAAACCAATTTGCAACTCTGGTCAATCTCATCAATCGTGTCGGATTTGAAGAAAACAAAAGAATATTCGGTCGCCAATTTCTTGCATGAGTATTTTTTTCTTTCAGTTTCATCAATGCAAGTCTTGCAATCGAACCCCACAGTCCTGCCCTCACGTCTCCCCAACTGCTTTTTAAAGCTTTTCTTTTTAGATAAAAATATATTGTCAATTCCAAACAAATTGCAACTATGCAAGCTAATGGATTGATTAGGCACATCACTATTCCTGCTCCTATACTGCCGATTAGAGAAATGCTCCAATGAACCTTAATCGTAGGTCTGTATGAAACATCTCCAACGAGTTTTTCAATAACCGCAGATAAATTGATTGCGACATACAAAGTCAGGAAAAATATCGTAACCCAGCGGCCAACAGCATTCAGATCTCCAAGAGTAACAGCCAATAATGCAATTCCTCCCGTTACCCAGGTAGCAATAGTTGGCTGGCCTGTCCTGCTTGTTCGTCCCAGAATTTTTGGTGCAATTTTATCGAGCGACAATGCTTGTAAGACTCTTGGGCCTCCGAGGATACTTCCGAATGCCGAAGATAGTATTGCTCCCCAAAGTCCGGGATAGACTAATACCATACCAAAAAAGGCTATCTTTGACCAAATTGGAGGAGTCGAAGCATCTATTTTTGCCAACATTTCACCATCTACTTTCGATGTTACCGACAAAGCCGATAAAATTAATAGATAAACTACTGTTCCGGTTATCACAGCTAATATTGTTCCTCGTGGTATTGATTTTTTCGAATCTTTCAGGTCGCCACTCATTCCAATTCCGGCAGTAAAACCTGTTACAGCAGGGAAAAACACTGCAAAAACAAACCAAAATCCTTCAGGTGCAGATCGTTGATAATTTGGCACCATTTCAGGAGAATTGAAATCTCCTGTGAAAACTCCGGCAAAAAGTGCTATTACACTTATTCCTACAGCCACCATAATCGGTATCTGCATTTTTAAACTAAAGTTTGCGCTTTTGCCGGCAATGGCAGTAGCAAAAATAATAATCAGTGCTGCCATTATTTGAACAGGAGGAACTCCCCAGTCTGCTGGCCAAAATGGAGCAATGGATTCGGCTAATCCGAAGGCATATAATGTTAAACTCAAAGTCCGACAGAGAAATAAAGGTATTCCTATTGCTCCGCCAAGTTGAATCCCCAAACTTCTGGAAATCATATAATACTCACCACCAATTCCAACTTTCATGTTGGTGGCAATTGCAGATGCACTTAAACCTGTAATAAAAGTGATGGAGCTTGCAAGAACCACAGTGAGTAAGGTCAGCGGTAAACCAAGATTTCCTAAAACCCATCCAAATCTTAGATACATCATCACACCAAGTATAGTTAAAACACTTGGCGTAAATACTCCCAGAAAAGTTCCGAATTTTACTGCTTGTGTAGTATTTTTAACTGGCATAATCTTGTTTGTTTTTTATTGACTTGAATGTAAAGGCTTAATTTTTCATTTTTGATTTCATTAAATCCGGCCTGAAAAAAACGAAACAGTTATTTTTCGCAAAGGTGCAAAGTCGCAAATAAATGAATGTCAGCATAATACAATTTTACATTTTTGGAGAAATATAGGTTTTTATAATGAATTATTAAAATCAAACAAACCCGTTCCAGGGCAAACGTATGAAAACAATAATATATATTAAAGATAATAATAATTTTCCATTTTATTAAAAGTGAAAAAATAAATAGTTAATTGCATGATTGCAAGTATTTTAATTACAGCCACAAATATAAGATAGTAATAAAGTAGTAAGGTTGAGCTTGTTACCTTATTAAAACCTAAATGCAATTTTGCAATTTGTAATGGATTGTATTTTAATCAAATAACAAACCTACTTACTTTAATTTTTTTCATGCGTTTGCTCTGAACACGTGCAAACATACCAACACTAAATAATTAGGGTTCGGCTCGTATTCCATACCTAATATGACTTCTGCTGACTTCTCGGCTCATAGAAAACTAATCTATTCCGAGACCTCCCCAGGTAAAAACGCTTTCCTTCCTCCGATGCCTTCAGTATCTACTATCTGAAATTTGTTGGTCAGAGGCTTTGCAAAGATGTGCTTGCTTATCCATTTCAAACAGCCTCATATACTGTTTCTGTTCGTCAGTACCGGATTTTGTAGTCTCGCTTCCTTCAGATGTAGCTTCGCAGCTACCACCCTTGCGACTTACTAACAGGCTTCACCAACCCAGCCTGTAAGAGACTTTCACTCTCTGGAAATATTTAATGCCTACCCAAATTGAATATCAATTTTTATTTTCAAAAAATATTTCTATTTTTGAAATATTTCTTGAACATCAAGGTAGGTGTCCGCATACGCTTATGCTGGGCACACACATTTACTAAACTTGGTCTTGAAGATTTATATAAATATTTGGTCAATTTAAGTTCAGGTTCTGCAAGAGATAATTTATCACAAGATAAAATTCGAGAACTTAAATTTGTCATTCCAAATAATGATTTGATAGAGCAGTTTGATGAAACTGTTAGTCCTTCAATGGAAAAGATTTTAATAAATATGAAGCAAAACCAACAACTCACCGCTCTACGAGATTGGTTATTGCCTATGCTAATGAATGGGCAGGTAACAGTTGGAGAAGCAGAAGAAAAGTTAAGTATGGCAGCGGAGCCACAAGCGGAATATAAAAAAGGATAGAATGACGAAAATATGTTTGGGTAACTTTGGAGGATAGTTCTTTAATACAAAAAATATTAGATATTAGAAAAGACCAAACAAAAGATTGGTGGATCAAAATATCAGATGCAGAAAGAAAATCTATTGAAAAAGGAATATCGGATGCAGAAAATGGCAAATTAAACTCACATTCAGAAGTACGCAAAGTTTATGAAAAAAGAACTAAGAAAATTATCAAATGAAATTGAGAGAACTGTAAACCTAATTTCTAATATTCCTAATTTATTTCCTCTATCTGAAAATAGAACATATCGCAATTTGAGTGAATGATTTCGTTAAGAAAGGTTAAATAATTGAATGAATGAACACCAACTACTAATAAATTGACGTTTTGATTTGAAAATATAATATCATGGAGAAGCCTAAACAATCAAAAAGTAAATTATTAAATGCAGGACTAATATTAATTCCTGTAATGCTAGTAGTTTTAGTATTAACAAGTTTAAAACGCAGTGTAAATGGAGATTTCTTTGAAGGTAGTGGAGAATTTTTCGTTAATTACATTTTTTCAATTGGATATTTCTTAATTGTTCTAATAAATAACAGGCCGTTTTTTAGATTCAGACAAATTGATAGGAGACTAATAATTGTTTCATTGGTTCTTTTTTCAATTAGCTCATTTACATTAAACAATTCGATTGTAATATTTGCGCAATTTACTCTTTGGGTAAAGGTTTACTTAATTCTTTTCTACATTTCTTTTCTTGGAATATGTTATATCGAAAAAATACCAAAAGTTCTTAGATACCCTATTTCCTTTTTCCTTGGAGCAGGCATAGTTATGACAACTTATTTTGCTGTTTATTTAGCTCCCATTTATCATATATCAATAATCGGCCTGATGTTTTTCGGATTAACTATTCATTTATTAATCCCACTTTTAATAACAATATCAACAATAATTATCTACGCCAAACTGAAAAAATCGAAAACTGAAAAAGCACTGTTTTATTCCGGAATAATAATTCCAATTTCCATAACCATAGTTTTTCTATTTCAATGGAGTAATTTCAAAAACGAAATTCATAAATCAACTTCATCAATCATTACCAGGCCAGATAATACTTTGCCAGAATGGATTTTGCTTTGTCAGGATATGCCAACAGATAAATTTTCCCAGAAAATTATAAAAGGAAATTTAGCATATGACACTTTTAAAAATATGTGGGGAGCTTGGGGCAATACAATATTTGATGAAGTAAAAAGGCACGACCCTCTGGTGAATATTGGATTAGCTATTCTTGGCGACATTAATCTTGATAGAGATACCAGAGTAAAAATCTTAAAATCACAATTTAATGCAAGACATTTAGCTCAGAGAAAATTATGGTCAGGAAGAAATATTGGTACAATTGAGGTTCTTAATAACATTAAAATTTTCCCGGATTATCGTTTAGCTTATTCAGAAAAAATAATTACAGTAAAGAACTATAGTCAATGGGAAAATAACCAACAGGAAGCGGCCTTTACTTTTTATTTACCGGAAGGTTCTGTGGCCACTTCATTGTCACTTTGGATTGACGGAAAAGAAGAAAAATCCCGATTAACGACAAAATCAAAAGCTGATAGCGCATATGTTAGCATTGTTGGTGTTGAACGAAGAGACCCGGCTTTGTTGCATTGGCAAGAAGGAAATACCCTAACTGTAACAGTTTTTCCTTGCACTCCAAAAGAAAATAGGAGATTCAAAATTGGAATCACAACACCTCTTGAAAAGCTTGATGATATATTAACGCTCCAAAATGTATATTTTGATGGACCTGTAACACATGATATATTGGAAACAAGTCAGCTTGTATTTGAATCAGAAAATGATATTGAAAATATTAAAGTGCCGAATGGATTTAATAAAGGACTGGGAAACAATTTTGTTTATAATGGAAAGTTCAGGCCATATTGGGAAGTGTCTTGTCAGGCTACCGAATTATCTAAAAATGAATTCTTTTTTAATGAACATTCATATGCAATAAAAGAAATTGATAAGCAGATATATAAATTTAATCCTGAAAACATTTATTTAGATGTGAATAAAAGCTGGACAGAATCAGAATATAATGAGTTGCTGAAAATATTTTCCGAAAAACAGATATTCGTACATCATGATAAACTCATGAAGCTGAACAAGGAAAATGAAGCTGAAATTTACAAAGTAATTGGCAGCAAAAATTTTAGTCTGTTTCCATTTAATGAAATCTCTGATTGGAATAACTCACTTGTTATTTCTAAATCTACAGAACTTTCGCCAAACTTATCTGATTTAGAAGGTAGTGATTTTTTAAGCGAACTCATTAAAAAGATAAATTCAATCGATGAAAAGGTAAACCTCTTTCAATTTGGCGAAATAACATCGCCATATTTAAAGTCATTAAAAGAATTTCAAATAATTAATTTTCATTCTGGCGACATATCTGAATTATCAAAAATCATCAATGAGAAATATTTTTATCAATATAACACAGATTCGTCAACAATAAATCTGGATATAGCAGGTATAAGTATTCATAAGGACACAAACCAAGTTCAACCAAAAGCACCAGACCACTTATTGAGACTTTTTGCATATAATACCATTATGAAACAGATGGGGCGGAATTATTTCAATAAAAATAAGGAATATATCGATGATTTAGTAGAGATAGCAAATGAAGCTTACGTTGTAAGCCCTGTTTCAAGTCTAATAGTACTTGAAACAAAAAAGGATTATGAAAGATTTGATATACCTGAAAATGAAAATAGCCTAAAAAATGCATCGGTTAAATCTTCTGGAGCAGTTCCAGAACCTGGGGAATGGTTATTAATCTTTTTATTTATTGGAATTCTAATTTTCGTATTCTTCAAGAAAAAGACATTACACTTTGTGAAATGGAAATAAGCTTAACCACTTTTGTAAAAACCAAGCTATTCATAACCATAGCTTTAATTTCCATATTCGTTCTGTTAGCATTTCAAAAGCTTGCATTTTATGTAAGGTTTGACTTTAATTTTCTGTTATTACTGTTGGTTTTGCCATTTGTAATAAAGAAACAAGATAATACGAAGTCCATTAGATACGGAATTATTGCAATTATACTTTTCCTTCTATATCCTTTTCTAAAGCTTAGCTCAATATATTTTTTCGCATTCATTTGTTCCATATTTTTTATTTATGAATTTCAATATGGGAAATTAAGTTCTATCCCTTTGTTTTTCGTAATAATTGTCTCACCGGTTGCAATTTTTTTATCTGAGGTAGTTGGCTTTGAGATAAGATTATGGTTAACTAAAATTGCTACGAATATCCTTCAATTCATTAATAGTGATTTCAATTATTCTGGGAACATTATTCTAATTGGGAAAAATGAATTTCATGTTGATTCTGAATGTATGGGATTGAAAATGGTTTTATTGTCAATGTTTATAACATTGATATTTATTACGTATCATCAACATAAGAAAAAAGGTCAGATTAATATTTCATTTATAGTACTATCTTTATCAATATCATATATTCTGGTGGTAATATCAAATTTAGCCAGAATCATACTGATAACATTGTTTCAATCACCACCTGATACATTTTCACATGAGCTCATCGGCATAATCTGTTTCATTGTTTATGTTGTATTGCCCTTATGGTACGTAGTAAAAATTTTACCGACAAGTAAGAAAAAGAATACTAATGGATATGATTCAAAATTTAATGGACTTGTTTTTATTTCTTTAGTTTTTGTGTTGTTGTTTCTTCTCTCTCTCTACCGCTTTACTAATTTAGGTTCAAAGGAAAATGCAAAACCGGATATTATTTCGCTTGATTATTTCTCAAAAGATTTTTCTAGTTCAATAGAGGAGCACAGCGTTCTAAAACTAACAAATGAATATTTCTTGATATACATTAAACCTGCAGCAAGTTTTTATTCTGCCGACCACTCTCCTATCATTTGTTGGAAAGGTAGTGGATATAAAGTAATTAAAGAACAGATAATTTCAACAAACAAAAACAAAGTCTATTATAGTGAACTACAAAAGGATAATGATATTCTTTATTCAACATGGTGGTATGATTGCGGTAATGTTAAAACTATCTCACAATATAAATGGAGATTTAATAATCTAATCAATGGTGATGATTATCGTTTAATAAATGTGATTAGTGATAATAAAAATAGCTTAATCATAAAAACCAATAAATTGCTAACTGAAAATATTTTTGATGGAACTCAGTAAATCCAATAATCAAACCTACTTAGCATTTGCCTCCTCCCAAAAAAGCATCCAATTTTACTACAGATCCAAATAAAAACTTTGTATAATAAAATTGTGTTATGATTTGAATAAAAACAATAAATTTGAAGATTTCTGAATGGTTAGTATTACATAGAATTAATCTATTACAAAAGGCAATGAAAAATATTACACTAACAGCAATTAGTCTGATTTTTATTCTTCTTTCATGTAAAGAGAGCAAACATCATGTAGGGGTTTTGAAAGCAGAAATAATCCCAAAACCACAATCAATTGTTGAACTTGGGCATAATTATATTATTTCTAAATCGACTAAAATTTATGTAAACGAAACGAATGATGAACTTAAAGGAGTTGCTAAATACTTAAAAAAACGAATCGAAACAAGTGTTCAAGGAGCTTCAATTGCCATTGTTACAAATGCATCCTCAGAGGAAGGAATACATTTAATACTAAATAATGAACCTGATACTCTATTGGGTGAAGAAGGCTATACCTTATCGTCAGAAAACAACTTACTTATAAAGGCGAATACTTCTGCAGGTATATTTTATGGAGTGCAGACACTGCTGCAATTATTACCAGTAGAAATATATTCAAAGGAATCCAAAAATTTTGACTTAATTCTTCCTGCTGTCAATATTTTCGATAAACCGAGGTATGCCTACAGAGGGATGCATTTAGATCCCTGTCGGCATTTCTTTTCAGTCGAATTCACTAAAAAATATCTTGATTATATGGCCTACCATAAACTGAATAAGTTTCACTGGCATCTTACTGAAGATCAAGGCTGGAGAATAGAAATTAAAAAATATCCGAAATTAATTGAGATTGGTTCAAAAAGAAAAGGCACTTTGATTTTAAACCACGATGTAAGTTGGAAAGAACAAAAATACGATACCATTCCTGTTCAAGGATATTATACACAAGAACAAATTTTTGAAATAATTCAATATGCAAAAGAGCGATTCATAGAGGTAATTCCCGAAATTGAAATGCCGGGACACGCAACAGCTGCTTTAGCTTCTTATCCGAACCTGAGTTGCACCGGTGGTCCTTTCGAAGTATTGCAAAGGCCAGGAGTTATTGCAGATGTATATTGTGCAGGGAATGATTCTGTATTTGTTTTTATTAAAGATATAATTGATGAAGTGGTTGAATTATTTCCTTCCAAATATATTCATATCGGAGGTGATGAATGCCCTAAAGACAGATGGAAAGAATGCTCAAAATGTCAAAATGTTATCAAAAGGGAAGGACTTGAAAACGAACATGAATTGCAAAGTTGGTTTATTACTGAGATTGAGAAATACATTAATTCGAAAGGCAAAACTTTAATAGGCTGGAGTGAAATTATGGAAGGAGGTATAGCTCCAAATGCTGTATTGCAATCATGGTTGGGGACTTCAGCAGGAATCGAAGCTGCAAAACAAAAGCATAATGCAATTATGTCGCCATATCAATACCTGTATTTCGATGGAATATATGTTGACAAAAAACACAAGAAAATGGAACCTTTCGGGCAATCCTATTGTTGGACAAACACCGAAAAAGTGTATTCTTTCGATCCTACACCAGACACTATCCCGCAGAAATATCACTCTTATTTTATAGGCGCTGAAGCTACCATGTGGACAGAATTTATTAAAGATGAATCGCATTTGGAATACATGCTGATGCCAAGAATTAGTGCCCTATCAGAAATATGCTGGACAAATAAAGAGCAAAAGGATTTTGCAGATTTTTCTAATAGACTTGATAAACAATACATGAGATATGACCAATTAGAAACAAATTACCGGATTCCTCACCCAATTATACCGGACACAATTTTTGTTGATAACAGTGAAAAAATTAATATCATCAACCCAACAGGTATAACAAACGTAAGATATACTCTTGATGGAAGTATCCCTGATGAAAACGCTAAATTATATACTGGTCCATTTTTCATTACTGAAAGTAAAAGACTTAAGGCCAGATGTTTTAACCAAAATGGAAGAGGCAGCAGTATTGCAACTTCCATAATCATTATGAAAATCCCGCAAAATAAATAGAGCTGTGGGTATTTTGTAAAACCAAGTCAAGTTGGAAATAGGAATTGATCTAATATAAAAGCTAATAAAATAGGGCATAGAATAAATATTTTCTATTTTTACACCCTAATTTGATAATTTGTGATGCAATATATTTCATTTAGTATCGGAACAATTCTATTTCTGTTTTTTGTGCTTGTAGCTTTTATTTCAATCAAAGAAAAACAAAAAAGAGCTACCATAGTTTCATTAATTAGCAGCATAATTCTTTCTGCTCCTTTCGTTTTTCTTGCAATAATCAATGTTGAGATATATATCTTAATACTGGTTTCTGTTACGTCTTTTTTTCTATTAGTCCTTTTTATTCCTACAGGCAAAAAGAAAATGTCGGATATGGGAAAACCAAATTCCTTAATTGATGAAAGAGATATTGTTTTCTCAAGAATGCTTTTGAAGAAAGGTAGCGAAAGATTTGAAAACTATTATAAAGATAATCCATCAAATCTTAAACCTGATGAAGATTTCAGAAGTAAGCCCGGCTTGTTGGCAGAGGGCTCAACTGAGTATAATAATGTAATTTTCAAAACTGCTCAAATATGTTTTAATTTTATAAAACTACTCTATGACGATATTGATGGCAAGACTTCTGAGCACAAAGAGAAAGTTGATACTGAGAAAATTACATACTATATTAAAAACTGGTCGAAAAAATTAGGGGCAATTAATGTTGGTATTACTGAACTCAAAAAACATCATTTATACAGTTATAGAGGGAGAGAAAAAAATTATGGTAATGAAGTAAAAAACAAGCACAAATATGCAATTGTTTTCACAGTGGAAATGGATAGGGATATGATGTCAGCAGCTCCTGGTGCTCCAACAGTTTTAGAATCTTCCGAGCAATATATTAATGCAGCAGTTATTGCAGTAACAATTTCGTCATTTATTAGAAATCTTGGTTACAGTGCAAAAGCTCATATCGATGGAAATTATGAGGTTTTGTGCACTCCCATTGCTGAAGATGCCGGATTAGGAGTAATCGGAAGGCTCGGACTATTAATAACTCCATACCTTGGACCAAGAGTTCGTTTATCGGTAGTTACAACCGACTTGCCAATTATTTCTGACAAAAAGACCACAAATAGTTCAATTATAGATTTTTGCAATGACTGTAAAAAATGTGCTGATGTGTGCCCTACAGCTGCCATTCCTTTTGATGAGCAAAAAAATCACAATGGAGTAAAAAAATGGAAAGTAAATATGGATGCATGTTTTAAATATTGGTGCATCAGCGGAACCGATTGTGGTAAATGCATGTCAGTCTGTCCATTCTCTCATCCGAATAATATGTTTCATAATGTAATTAGATGGGGGATTAATAACTCAGTCATATTCAGGCGTTTTGCACTATTAATGGACAATTTGTTTTATGGAAAGAAACCCACTCCGGCTCAAGCTCCGGATTGGATGAATTTGAAAAACTAAAGCTTAATGAAATGAAATATGAAGACTTAGGATATGATGCAGATTTTGCAAATCACAGAAAAAATCAACAACTTGAGTCATTTGGACTTGGGCGGGTTATTTCAGAACACAAAGAAAGATATGTTGTAAAAACTACTAAAAAAGAATACGATGGAGAAATAATTGGGAATTTGAGGTTTTCGGTACACGATAGAAGCGATTTGCCGGCTGTGGGCGACTGGGTTGCAATTTCTGAATACGATGAAAATAAGGCACTTATTCATTCTGTATTTCCCAGAAAAACTATTCTTGAAAGGCAAGCTGTAGGGAAACAAACTGAGAAACAAATTATAGCAACAAATGTCGATTACGCCTTTATTGTACAAGCTGTTGACAGAGATTTTAATATCAACCGTATAGAACGATACTTAACAATTTGCTATACATCCGGAGTAAAGCCAATTATCATTCTCAATAAAATAGACTTAGTAAATGACACTGAATTAGCAAATTTGATTACTTCTGTTCAGGAAAGAATAAAGCAAGTACCAATAATCGCTATAAGCAATGAAAACCAAAAAGGAATAGAAAAACTTAAAAAGAGCTTAGAAAAAGGCAAAACCTACTGTTTATTAGGTTCGTCAGGAGTAGGTAAATCAAGCCTTATAAATAATCTTTCAGGCGAACCATTAATGAAAACGAATACGATTAGTACAAGTTCGAATAAAGGACGACACATAACAAGTCATCGTGAGTTATTAGTTCTCGAAAATGGCGGAATTCTAATTGACAATCCTGGAATGAGAGAAATTGGAATTGCAGATTCAACCGATGGGATAGAAAAAACATTCGAAAAAATTGCCCTGCTATCTAAAAAATGCAAATTCAAAAATTGCACACATACAACAGAAGCAGATTGTGCGGTTTTAGCAGCCCTGCAAGCTGGTAAATTAAACGAATCATTGTATAAAAATTTCCTGAAAATGCAAAGTGAAAAAGACCATTTTGAATCTACCGTAGCCGAAAAGCGAAAAAAGGATATGGATTTTGGGAAAATGATAAAGAATTACAAAAAGAATAAAAAAATGAATAGGTATTAATTTTAATAAAAGGATTTGGTTATTTCTGTCTATATCACATTTTGCATTTAAAGTCAGTTAAAAGAATATTAAAATCTTAACTTTCGCAATTTATTGACGTACGATCGAAGTGTAAAAAACAAATATATGAAAAATGAATATTCGCTTAAAATTGATAATGATTTAAAAATATTTCGATATCGACATCAGGGATATATTGATAAAAATGACATTGGAATTGCATGGGAAGAGTTGTTGAGCAAAGAAGAATTCACAAAACAAAAGTATAATTTGCTTTCTGATTACAGAAATGCAATGTTTGATAGTGAAATAGATGATGTTGATTTAATCAGCGATTTTCTTTACAAAATTAAGGATATACTAAAAGGAAAAAAGCAGGCAATAATTATTAACGACCCACTAAGTGCCGCATTATCTGTTCTTTTTGGGAATCAAGTGAATAAACGAATCGGTTAGGTGAAGATTTTTTCAACAGAGGAAGAAGCAGTAAGATGGCTTAGTGAGTAGTTTCCAACATTACTAAAAAATCTCGTAAAGAGCTGTCAGTTACAATATCATTTTTTGTTTTTAATTCCGACAAAATTTCTATATCCGAAGCACACAATTTTATGTTACAATCCGGATTGTAATCAGGTTTTTTGGATGGAACGGTAACATATGCCAATTGGTTTTTTGGTTCATTTTTATAAATAATTTTTTCTTTAATTATCACAACTGTATCTTTCACTTCCGAAAAAATTGTATCAGTAATTTCAACAAAGACTGTATCAACTAATGCCATAATATTTTGTTTTTCCGGATTTTGCGAAAGCGAGAAAATATAAGCTATGCCAAAAATTATTAAAATCGTAGCAGCTACTTTATAGGCTTCCATACGATAATTTAAAATTTTGTGAAATTTTGGTTTTTTCAATTTTAATGAAATTTTGGTTTTTTTATCGAGCAGTACCTTTGTGTCTTCAATTGTAGAACGAAGATTTTTGTACTCTTCGACAGACATTTCTTGCAATACAATTTCTATATCCGCCTGAGCTAAATCTTCAAAATTATAATCCTCCAGCAAATCGAATATTTTCTCAGTGTTTTTTTCTTTTTTCATAATTTCAAATTTTCAGCATCTTATTATATTGATTAGAAAGTTCTTTTATTGTATAAAATAGTCGCGATTTTATTGTACCTTCAGGACATTCATATATTTCGGCAATTTCCTTTATACTCAAGTTTAACTTAAATCTTAGAACAATTAATGATCGTTGTTCCGATTTTAAATTTTTAATATGGTCATTCAGCTTTTGCTCTTGTAGGTCTAAATCATAATGTGCTGTTTCTGTGTACTTTAAATGCTCATTATATTTGTTTTTTACAGTTTTGCTTCTAAAATGATTTTTCGACATATTCGAAGCTACTCGATAAATCCATGGTTTGAATTTCTGTTTTGTATTAAAGACATCGGGCTTTTCCAATATTTTAAGAAACAAATCGTGAAAAAAGTCTTTTGCCTTTTCATTATCTCTGTCTAAAGCAAGGAAAAAGTAATTTGTAATCGGCTGCAAATATCTCAAATACAGACAGTCGAATGCTTTTTTGCTCCGACTGTCTTTTGACATTTTGTATATCTCAATTAGTTTTTCGTCTGTAAAATTCTTCATTTCTTCAGAACTCATTATTTTTTTGGGACTATTTAATTTTACTATTTTAAAAGAATTCCTACGAAAATTCAATCTAAACTAAAAAATTATTTTAACTCCTCCAACATTTTTTGTTTCCAGCTTTCGCCTCCTTTTTCAGCAATGAACAAACCAAGTGCTTTAACTTTTTCGGCCTTTTGACTTGCACCACTCAATTTATAGTGTTCGTGAAGCTTGACTATTCCCGGAAGATAGTTTAGATTCATATGCTCAACTTTTTCTTTACTAATATCATAATAGTTTTGCATGGAAATGTAATCCATTCTATAGATGTTCTCAAAATTATTTATTAAAAATGCCATATTATCAATATTGCTGTCGGAATATTCCATAACAAGGCCATGAAGATATAAATCGTTTTCATATTCTTTTAGGTATTTCCATGTCGTTAAACCAATATACAAGGACTGTTCTTTTGGCTTGTTCTTAATAATATAATCAATAATTTCGCTTTGATTTTCGCTTACTGAGCCGTCTTCGTATTTTTTTCCTAAAGGTTTGATATTACTTTTTTCAAGGATCATTTTTTGATAATCGACATCTGTCAGCAAACTAACATTAAATACCATAATATCTGTTCTAATTCCAAGTGCATCTTGCAAAAGCCAAACTGGAAATGTGTCATTATCTCCAAAAGTCAGGAGAATACTATTTGGTTTCATCGACATCAAAACATTGTAATTGTACGAAATAAATCCAGGGGAAATCCAGTTAGACTTAAACATTTTTTCGTTAAATTCCTTTCTCTTAGCAAAATTACATTGCATTTCGTAGCCAACTACTATTCCTTCATATACTTCCGGAACTTTCGGATTCAATTCAATAGCTTTAAGCAGATGTTCAAGCCTTTCTTCAGGATCGCCATATTCTTTTAATCTGTAATAAGTGAACGAATTAGGAACATTTTTTTCTACCAATTCCAAAATGTCATCAAGCTTTTTCAAATATGGACTTTCATTTGTCCAGCCATCATTTTTTTTGCCATCAAAACCATTTATGTCTTTGTAGGTTCCTTTGCAATTTCTATTCGAGCGATAGTAATTATACCATGCATCGGCATTAGTTTGGTCTTTTTCAAGGACTTTCCACCACAATTCGGCTTGTTGAATATAATATTCGTGCGGTTTCGAAACTTTCGCAAACGAAAATATTTCTTCCGGAGTTTGAGCATTAAGTATTGCTGTTTGCATTATCAATACCATAATAATTAACTGGCTTATTTGTTTCATATTTGTTTCATTTTCAATAAAAATTAATATTCTATTTCATGCTATTCGAATTGCAATTCAAAATAAGTACACTTTAATTTCTAAAAGGTTCAAATGACATTTCAGAATTTGTTGAAAAAAATAAAAAAAATCCACGAAATTTGTGGAAGGAAAACAGAAAATATTTCTTGCAAATTACTCAGATTTACGCAAAAAATGAATCAGCTAAAATCAGCGGAAGAATAAAATTGAATTAGCTTTTCTGAAAATTTTAAAATGATTTGTGAGCAACAGAAAACAATGAATTCAAAAATATTCCTCAAAATAAATAGCATTTTTATAAAAGTCTGTAAATAGTTTTAAGTTCAAGTATTATCTTTGAAGCCAAATAATTTTTTGAACAGAGTATAGGTTTTAATGCAAACGGAAGAAAACAAAAAAATAGAAGGAGCTGAAAACGAAGAAATTAACAATTCGGGAGAAGACAGTCAAATTGCAAAATCAGACAATATGCACAATGTTGAATATCTGTCAGGCATGTATAAAAACTGGTTTCTCGAATATGCTTCCTATGTAATTTTAGAGCGTGCCGTTCCGCATATATACGATGGATTAAAACCTGTTCAACGGCGAATTCTTTTTGCTATGAAACGATTAGATGACGGACGTTTCAATAAAGTTGCCAATATTATCGGGCAAACTATGCAATTTCACCCTCATGGCGATGCCTCAATTGGCGATGCTATGGTACAAATCGGACAAAAAGAATTATTGATAGAAACTCAAGGAAACTGGGGAAACATAATAACCGGCGACAATGCAGCAGCATCAAGATATATTGAGGCTCGTTTGTCGAAATTTGCTATTGATGTAGTTTTTAATTCTAAAACAACATTTTGGAAAGCATCATACGATGGACGAAACAACGAGCCGATTAATTTACCTGTAAAATTTCCATTGCTTTTGGCGCAAGGTGCAGAAGGAATTGCAGTTGGTTTAGCATCAAAAATCCTTCCCCACAATTTTATCGAACTCATTGATGCATCAATCGACTTTTTGAACGACAAAGAATTTGAATTACTCCCAGATTTTCCGACCGCAGGCTTAGCCGATTTCAGCAAATATAACGATGGTTTGCGTGGAGGAAGTGTAAAAGTTAGAGCCAGAATATCTAAAATAGATAAAAAAACACTTCAAATTTCTGAAATTCCCTTTGGTAAAACCACCGGAAGTTTGATTGATAGTATCGTAAAAGCAAACGAAAAAGGGAAAATTAAAATCAAAAAAATTGACGATAATACTTCTGAAAATGTCGAAATTTTGATTTATATAAATTCGGGGATTTCACCAGACAAAACCATCGATGCGCTCTATGCTTTCACCGATTGCGAAATTTCAATTTCTCCAAACAATTGTGTTATAGAAGAAGAAAAACCACGATTTCTAGGTTCTTCAGAAATGCTGAAAATTTCGGCACAAAACACCGTCAATCTACTGAAAAAAGAGTTGGAGATAAAAAAATCGGAGCTCGAAGATGCCTGGCATTTCTCTTCATTAGAAAAAATTTTCATTGAGAATAGAATTTACATTGAAATTGAAGATTGCGAAACCTGGGAATCGATAATCGAAACTATTGATACACACCTCGAACCTTTCAAATATTTATTGAAGAAAACTGTAGTTTACGATGATATTGTTAAACTTACAGAGATAAAAATCAAAAGAATTTCGAAATTTGATTCCTTCAAAGCCGACGAACTAATAAAATCTATTGAAGCTGAGATTCAGCAAATTGAATATAATCTGAGCAGAATGGTTCAGTTTGCCATTGATTATTACAGAAAAATTAAAAATAAGTATGGAAAAGGAAGGCAACGGAAAACCGAAATTCGCAACTTCGACACAATTGTTGCTACTAAAGTGGTTGTTGCAAACGAAAAACTTTATATAAACAAAAAAGAGGGATTCATTGGAACTTCTCTTAAAAAAGATGAGTTTGTTTGCGATTGTTCCGACATTGACGATATTATAGCATTTCGCAGAGACGGAAAATATATCATCACCAAAGTTTCTGAAAAATCATTTGTTGGTAAAAATATTATTTATGTCACCATTTTTAAGCCAAACGACGACCGAACAATTTATAATGCAATTTATCGAGATGGCATAAGCGGAACTACACTTATGAAACGATTTGCAGTTCTAAGTATAATCCGAGACAAGGAGTATGATATAACTCAAGGAACAGCAAATTCAAAAATTATTTACTTCACAGCAAATCCCAATGGTGAAGCCGAAACCATAAAAATTTTCCTCAAGCCAAAAGCAAAATTGAGACGATTAAGTTTCGAACTCGATTTCAGAGACTTAGCAATAAAAGGTAGAAATTCAAAAGGCAACATTATTACAAAACATGATGTGTATAAAATTTCTCTAAAAACAAAAGGTGTTTCTACTCTAGGTGGCAGACAAATTTGGTTCGATGAATCTGTTTTACGCCTTAGTACCGAAGAAAGAGGAAAATTCATTGGCGATTTTTCAGGCAACGACAAAATTTTAACAATTACAAAATCAGGATATTTTCAATTGTCAGGCTTCGACCTTTCCAATCATTTCGACGAAGACATTGTTTTGATAGAAAAATATAATCCCGAAAAAGTGTTTTCGGTGGTTTTTTTCGATGCCGACCAAAATTACTATTATCTCAAACGTTTTCAGATTGATGAGACCGACAAAAAAGTTAGTTTTATTGGCGAAAATCAGAATTCGAAATTCATTATTTTTTCGACGGACAAGCTTCCAAGAATAGAAATTGAGTTCGGAGGCGAACAAAGTAGTCGAGAAAATGAAATAATAAATGTTGCCGAATTTATTGGAATAAAAAGTTACAAAGCACGAGGAAAACGAATTTCTATTTTTAATTTGCAAAAAATTTCGTGGATTGAATCTCTCGTATTCGACGAAAACGGAAACACTGAAGAACTTGAAGAATCAAAATCTATAGATGAAAAACCTTTGAATTTGGAAGAAGATGGACAATTCAGTTTGGAACTATAGAATTATTGTCAATTTCAAAAAAATAATTTCATTAACTAATCCTATGCAAAAGTGCCACATTCTCGACATGATGAGTATGTGGAAACATATCAACCGGCTGAATCAGTTTTACTTGGTATTCTTCGCCTAACAAAGCAATATCTCGTGCCTGAGTTGCCGGATTGCAGCTCACATAAACAATTTTTTCCGGTTTGGCGTAAAGCAAACTTTCAACAACATTTTTATGAATACCGGCACGTGGAGGATCAAGAATAATTACATCGGGCTTCCCGTTTTCTAAAATAAACTCTTCATTTAGAATATCTTTAATATCGCCTGCAAAAAACGAAGTGTTGCTAAGATTATTAATAGCTGAATTGGTTTTTGCATCAGCAATGGCATCTTCAATAAATTCTATTCCGATCACTTTTTTAGCCGATTTTGCAATAAAGTTTGCAATAGTTCCTGTACCTGTATAAAGGTCGTAAACCACCTCATCACCATTCAAATTTGCAAACTCACGAACAATTTTATACAAATTATAAGCTTGTAGCGAATTAGTTTGAAAAAAAGATTTTGGACTTATTTTAAATTTCAAGTCTTCCATTTTCTCAAAAATGAAACTATCGCCTGCAAAATGTTTAATCTCCAAATCGCTGATAGTGTCGTTTCTTTTCGGATTTACTACATACATCAGCGATTTTATTTTGGGAAATTGTTGATGTAGATATTCGAGCAACGAATTCCTCAATTTTTCATCTTCATAAAAAAATGAAGCTATCACCATAAACTCGCCCGAACTGTTGTTTCGAATAATTAAATTACGTAATAATCCTTCTTGTTTTCTCAAATCGAAAAAACTCATTCCATATTTCAAAGCAAACTCCCTCACAGCCAGCCTAATTTCGTTGGAAGGCGCGGGTTGTAAATGACAAAATTCAATATCGAGAACCTTGTCGAATCTGCCGGGTACGTGAAAACCTAAACCGTCTAATATTTTTTCTTCAGCATTTTCTATTTCGTCTTCGTGAAGCCAACGTCTGTTTGTAAAAGTATATTCCAACTTATTTCTGTAGAAATCAGTATTTTCGGAAGCCAAAATAGGTTTTATTTCATCGACCTTGAGCTTGCCGATACGCTCAAAATTATCGACAACTTGATTATGCTTGTAAGAAAGTTGCAAGTTGTAAGGCAAATTTTGCCATTTGCAACCCCCACACACTCCAAAATGTTTGCAAATTGCAGGCACTCTGTTTTCTGAGTATTTGTGAAATTTTATAGGATAGCCCTCGAGGAAACTTTTACGTTTTCTGTTTACCTGTACATCAACAATATCGCCCGGAATAACTTTTGTTACGAAAACAATTTTTTCATCAATTTTAGCAATAGCTTTACCTTCGGCTGCTAAATTGGTAATTTCCAAATTATAAATGATAGGGTGTTTTTTTCTTTTTCTCACTTTTTGAATTTATAAATGACTGATTAAAAACAAATATTACATCTTAATGACAGTATTCGGAGCCACTATGTTTTTATAAATTTTATGGCTGTTGCTTTAAAGCTGAGCCAAATATTTATATTGTTTGACAAATCTAATTTTCGCGATGAGCTTTTTGTTATTACTACATATAAGAAAACTCCAATATCGATTTTTACTTCAACACCATTGGTTGTTGGTACAATATGTCCAATTTTTCCACGAAAATTGTTGCAAGCACTTGATTCTATTTTTTCTTTCGATAAAATAATTTCATTGCTTTTTATTATGATATTTCCTTCGCATTCATCACATTCTGTTGCTATAATAAATTTCATGTCATTCTCAATTTCAGCTACTTTTGTGCCCGATTTCTCATCACAAACTATTTTTGTTTTGAAAAAATTCTTGTCGCCCGAAAAATTAGCAACAAATTCTGATTCGGGATTCTGAAAAACGATTTTAGGTTTTCCATACTGTACAATTTCACCATTTTGCATAATAGCAACTTTGTTAGCCAAAGAAATTGCTTCCTCGTATTCATGCGTAACATGGACTATAGTTATTCCTTTGCGGTTTATTTCCCGAAGCAATCCCCGAATTTCGTTCCGCAAAATTACATCAAGCGATGTTAATGGCTCGTCGAGTAAAAGAATTTTGGGTTCTAACAAAAGAGTTCTTGCAAGTGCAACCCTTTGTTTTTCGCCGCCGGAAAGCATTTTCACTTCTCTTTCGAGCAAATGTGAAATATTCATTTCAGTAGCTATATTTTCTACTTTTAGTTTAATCTTAGATTTTTTAAGTTTTTTGAACTTGAGCGGATAAGCAATATTATCGAAAACCGACAAATGTGGAAAAACAGCAAAATCCTGAAAAACAAGGCCAATTTTTCTTTTTTGGATTTTTTTACGGGAAATATTTTCACCTTCCAAAAAAATATTTCCTGAGTCAGAGGAAATCAATCCGGAAATTATTTCAAGCAGAACAGATTTCCCTGAACCTGAAACGCCAAGAATTACGAAATAATCTCCCTTTTCTACTTTGAAGCTAAGATTTTTTATCTCGAACGAATTGAATTTTTTGTTTATTTTTTCAACTTCTAACATGCTTATTTGACCATATTTTTTTGTTCTTCTAACATTATTTTTTTCTCACAAAAAAACGCATTAAAATAAAAACTACTAATGAAACTGCAATAAAAATTATTGCAACCGGACGGGCATAATTTAACCCGAATGAACTGAATCGCTCGAAAATCAAAACAGGCGTAATCATCGGATGATATGCAACAATCACTACTGCTCCAAATTCGCTCATGCCCCGTGCAAACATCATAACTAAACCAGATAGAATATTTCGCCATGCTAATGGAAGAGAAATTGTAAAAAATACTTGTACGGGCGACGCACCAAGATTTAGAGCTGCTTTTTCGAGCCTGTCGGGGACATTGCTGAAACCATCGCGAGATGCATTAATAACAAAAGGAATGCTTACAAAAGCCATTGCAATAGCAATTCCAAAAGGATGGCCAACTAAATTCAAGCCAAAAAGAGAAGCAAACTTGCCAATAGCTGTGTCGCGCGAGATGAAACCCAAAATAGCAATACCAGCGGCTGAATGAGGAATCACAATAGGTAAATCAATAATTCCAAGAAGTAATTGTTTGAAAGGAAAATCCTTTTTTGAGAGGATGTATGAAAATGGAATTGCAATTATCGAAAAACTAATTGTAGCTAGCATTGAAGTCCAAAGAGTAAGCCAAATGCTACCCAAAACTTCATCGTCTTTGGTTGTTTCAATAATCTGTCCTAAACTAGTATCAAATAGCATTATAAGAAGTGGAGCCACTATAAATATCAAAGTTAATCCACTGAGGAAAATCAATAATAGCTGAAACAATGAGTATTTTTTCACAGTTTTATTGAGGTTTTGCAAATTTTTTCAATCTATTTGGAACGAAACTGAATGTTTCGGAAATAGCAGGAATTAGCGATTTTTGGCCATTCCTCTCTATTATTTTCATACCTTTTTTTTCGCTAAGAAAAAACTCTGTAAATTCTATAGCTAATAATTTATCTTGAGAATTATCAGGAATTGTAAGCCCGTAAATCATTGGTTCTCCATTTTTTGTAATAAATTCATTTGGCTTTTTTCCACTTATCTTAACCGAAGCTGTTTTATAAAATGCACCATATTTTGGGCTTTTTAGGTTTATCTCATCCGGGAGGACAATGTATTCTAAGCTATGTTGCTGAGCTACCGAACGATAAATAAAAATATAGTCGATAGCACCAATCTCAAGCAGGCTCAATAAGTCAACTTCTTTTGGGCGGACATAATTCAAATCTTTTTGCAAAAGCTCAATTATCTGATTTTGATTATAATGCTTTTCAGCCAATTTGATTGTTAAAACACTTCGGTAGCCACATGGGTCAGAATTCGGGTCGGATCGCCCAAAAGCAACATTTTCATCAAACAGAATTTCGAACCAATTTATTGAATTTATATCGTCTTTTAGTTTCGATCTTTCTGTGAAAGCAATGACCATTTCGTTGCTTGCAAATTTTATATTCCATTTTGCAAAATCGGGAATTAGCAAATTGTCAATTACAGCATAATCTGCCGAAACCATCAGGTCGCAATCTTTTTTTAAGTCGGTAATTTTTCTTGCACAAGTTCTACTGCCAGCAGATTCGAGCAGAATCTTTATATTTGGATGCACCAATTTAAAAGAATCTGCAATTTCATTTATCGGAACAGTCATACTCCCGGCATGAAATATTTTAAGCGTTCCCGATGATTTATTATTTGAAAATTCCTTGCTTCTTCCTTCTATGTTTGAATTTGTGCATGAAAAAATTGCAGAAATGGTTAGAAATAAAAACAAGCAAAAAATTGGTTTTGTGTTCATTTTGCATACATTACTAAATGTCTTCTAACTTAAAAATTTTATCAACTCTGGCTCCTTTAATTGTATTTTTCAATGTACAACATTCATTTTTTATATCGTGTTCGAAAAAAAGTATGAAATTGCCATCGAGAGCATCTTTGTAAAATCTTTCTTTATCATTAAGAGTCAGAAGAGGCTGAGTATCGTAACTCATAATATAGGGCATTGGAATATGAGCAGTAGATGGCAATAAATCAGCCATATAGGCAATAGTTTTTCCATTATAATTTATATAAGGGATAATTTGTCCGACAGTATGTCCATCAAAAATTTTTGCAGTAATATTTGGGATTATTTCTTCTTCACCCTCAACAAGTTTCAATTTTCCGCTTTCACCAATTGGCAAAATATTCTCTTCAAGAAAAGAGGCTTTTTCTCGCCTATTAGGATTTTTTGCAAGCTCCCACTGTTTTTTGCTAACCCAAAAGTTTGCATTTTTAAAAGCAGGAACGAGATTTTTTTCTTCATCGTATTTTATGCTGCCTCCGCAATGGTCGAAATGCAAATGTGTTAAAACTACATCGGTAATATCATCGAAACTAAAACCACAATTTTTCAGTGAGCCAGCCAAAGTATCGTCTCCATTAAGTAAATAATGTTTCAAAAAACTTTTTCCTTGTTTGTCTCCAATTCCGTTGTCAATCAAAGTAATTCTATCGCCATCTACCACGAGCAAGCACCGCATTGCCCAATTGCACAAATTATTTTCGTCTGCCGGATACAGATTTTCCCACATCACTTTTGGAACAACTCCAAACATAGCTCCACCGTCCAATCTTAAATTCCCTGTCTCAATTACATATAATTCCATAATAAATACTATTGTTTATTTCAGCTAATTTCAAAAGGCGAAAATTAGTAATTTTTGAATTATAAAAACTGTGTTGAAATATTTAATCTGTTTACAAATCAAATAATAGAAATAATTTCAATTTTTTCATTAATCAACATTCTTGTATGTTTGCACGTTTTTTTAATGAAAAATTATTAATGCAAATAGAAAAAACTGAGGCATATTTAATTGAGGTAAAAGGGCTTGTACAAGGCGTAGGTTTTCGTCCTTTTATTTATAGAATTGCTCTAAATCATAGAATTTTTGGATGGGTCGAAAATCGCAATACAGGAGTTTTGATTCATGCCGAAGCTAAAATTGAGAATATAAATAGTTTCATAAGGGCAATAAAAAGCGAAGCCCCTATTGCCTCAAACATAGCTTCAATAGATCATAAAAAAATAGAAAAACAAAATTTTAAAGATTTTCAAATAGTAAAAAGCAAAAACACTTCGGAAGAAATTACTGAAATAAGTCCAGATATTGGAGTTTGCAAAGATTGCTTGGAGGACATAAAAATTCAATCAAACAGAATAAATTATCCTTTTGTAAATTGCACGAACTGCGGTCCTCGATTTTCGATAATAAAAGATCTACCATACGACCGTGACAAAACTACAATGGAAAAATTCGAGATGTGTAAAACCTGCCACCATGAATATACAGATATTTTAGACAGGCGGTTTCACGCCCAACCAATTGCTTGTTCTGATTGCGGACCCCAATACGAAATTTTTATTGAAGGAAAAACTTTTCATAATTTCGATGATATTATTGAAAAAATAGTTGAATTGTTGAATGACGGGAAAATCATTGCAATAAAAGGAGTTGGCGGATTTCATATAATGTGCGATGCAACAAACGAAAATGCCGTCAGCCGTTTGCGAAAAATGAAAGTCAGAGAAGGCAAACCTTTCGCTGTCATGTTTTCCGACCTTCAAAATTTAAAAAAATATGTGCACTTAAATTCTGCAGAAGAGCTTTCGATAAAATCCTGGCGGAATCCGATTGTAATTTGTAGTGAAAAAGAAAAACTTGCAAAAAGTGTTAGTCTTGGTTTCAATACAATTGGGGCAATGTTGCCATATATGCCAATTCATTATTTGCTTTTCGAAAAAATTGAACAATCGGCTCTGGTTTTGACAAGCGGAAATATTTCTGACGAACCTATAATTATTGATAATGAAATTGCAAAAGAGCAACTCTCTGAAATTGCAGATGCTGTAGTCTGCTACAATAGAGATATTTACAACAGAACCGACGATTCTGTAACAATGATAATTAACGAGAAAGAAAGACTTATCAGACGTTCGCGATCCTATGTTCCATCTCCTTTGCGTTTGAAAATGAATGTTGAAGGAATTGTTGCAGCAGGTGCAGAATTGGTGAATTGTTTTTGCATTGGGAAAGAAAATCAAGCAATTATGAGTCAGCATATTGGCGATTTGAAAAATCTTGAAACTTTAGATTTTTATACCGAGACTTTCGAACAATTCAAAAAGCTATTTCGACTGAAACCTGAAATTATTGCATGCGACTTACATCCCGATTATTTATCTACAAAATTTGCAAAAAGTACAGACTATAAGAAAGTTTTTGTACAACATCACCACGCCCACATTGCATCATGTATGGCAGAGCATGGCCTTGATGAGAAAGTGATTGGTGTTAGTTTCGATGGAACCGGCCTGGGCGACGATGGGAATATTTGGGGAGCAGAATTTTTTGTTTGCGATTTGAATAATTATGAAAGAGTTTCGCATTTTGAATATATGCCAATGCCGGGTGGCGATAAAGTCACAAAAGAAACCTGGCGAATGGCAATTTCCTATTTATATGATATTTATGGAAAAGATTTTATAAATCTTGATTTGAATTTTTTAAAAAAAATAGATAATCACAAGATAAATTTATTAATTCAGGCAATAGATTTAAAAATCAATTCTCCTCTTTGCTCAAGTGCAGGCCGCTTGTTCGATGCAATTGCTGCCCTATTGGATATTTGCGTAGAGCCAAAATTTCATGCAGAAGCTCCTATGCAATTAGAAAATCTAATAATTGAAAATTGCGATGACGAATACGATTTTAGCTTCGACAAAACTATTTCGTTTTCTAAAACTATTCGGCAAATTGTAACAGATATAGTTGACAATCAGAATATTTCTTCAATATCAACAAAATTTCACAATACTATTATTTCAGTTATTTTTGCGATTGTTTATGAAATGAGATTAAGATTCGGTATCAATAAAATTGTGTTATCCGGTGGTACTTTTCAGAACAAATATATATTAGAAAAAGTTGAAAAGAAATTGAGAAAAGAAAAGTATAAAGTTTTTTCGCACAGCAAAATTCCAACAAACGATGGAGGAATTGCATTAGGGCAATTGGCTATTGCTGCTAAAAGGAGAGAGCTAGAGAAAATGAATAATAAAGATTGAAGAATTGATTAATGATTATTTAGATTAATTTTCAATTCCAATAAAAAATAAAAACATAAATAAAGAACATAAATAAAATATAAAAATATGTGTTTAAGTATTCCTGCAAAAGTGCTATCAATCGATGGTGTAATGGCAAATGTTTCAGTTGGTGGAGCAGAATATCAGGCAAGCATAGAAATGCTTGAGGATGTTAAAATTGGCGATTATGTCTTACTTCATACCGGATTTGCAATCCAAAAACTTGATGAAGAAGATGCTAAAGAATCGTTGAAAGTTTTTGAAGAATATGATGATTTTAACAAATTGTTAGATGAAGAAGAAAAACTTACCGGAAAAAGAATAACTTAGAAAATTATGAAATATGAAATATGAAATATGAAATATGAATTTCTAATTTCTTAAAAAAATATTAATCTATTGTAAATGAAATATATCGATGAATATCGCAATAAAGAATTAGTTCTTAAAATTGTAAACAAAATAAAAAGCATATCGAAAAAAGAAGTTTCCTTGATGGAAGTTTGCGGAGGACATACCATGTCTATTCAAAAATTTGGCATCCCTTCCTTACTTCCCAAGAATATAAAACTTATGTCAGGACCGGGCTGTCCTGTTTGTGTTTCGAGCCGCAAGTTTATTGATCAGGCGATAGCCTACAGCCGTTTAGATGATGTAATAATAACTACATATGGCGATTTGATTAGAGTTCCGGGTTCAAGCTCATCATTAGATTTGGAAAAAGCAAAAGGACAAGACATCAGAATAGTTTATTCTGTGCTCGACGCTTTAAAAATTGCACAACAAAATCCTTCAAAAAAGATTATTTTTCTAGGTATTGGATTCGAGACTACAGCTCCGAGCAGTGCAGCCGGGATTTTAAATGCTGAACGTCAGAAAATTGACAACTTCTATTTATTCAGCTCGCATAAAATTATGCCCCCAGCAATGGCAGCCTTGATTGATGAGGGTGTGAAAATTGATGGCTATATAGCTCCCGGGCATGTAAGCACTATCACAGGTTCAGGCATTTACACAGATGTGGCCGAAAAATATAATCTCGCTTGCGTAATTTCAGGTTTCGAGCCTGTCGATCTTTTGCAATCGATTTATATGCTTGTAAAACAAATTGAAGAAAACAATTTCAGTGTCGAAATTCAATATAAACGAGTTGTAAAACCAGAAGGAAATCTTATTGCTCAGAAAATGTTGGATACAGTTTTCGAATTGCGAGACGAATGGTGGCGAGGACTGGGAGTATTACCCGATAGCGGATATTTTCTAAAAGAAAAATATAGCAAATTCGATGCAGAGAAAATGCTCGAAGTTGAGGTTGAGCCTACGCTGGAAGAGAAAGGCTGCATCTGTGGCGAAATTTTAAAAGGACTGAAAGTGCCGAAAGATTGCAAATTATTTGCAAAAGCTTGTACTCCAAATAATCCTTATGGAGCTTGTATGGTTTCGAGCGAAGGAGCTTGCAATGCATATTACAAATACAATAGAAATTAGACATTTTCAGTTGAGAAAATAAATTACCACACTATTCCAAAATTCAAAAATGAAAAATAAAACAATCTTACTCGGGCATGGTAGCGGCGGACAGCTTTCACATGAATTGATAAAAAACCTTTTCGTGAAAAATTTTAGTAATCGAATTTTAGACCAACAAAGCGATTCGGCTGTATTGAGCATTAATAATAATTTATTAACATTCACGACAGATTCTTTTGTTGTTGATCCAATTTTTTTTCCTGGAGGAAATATAGGGAATCTTGCTGTTGCCGGAACAGTGAACGACCTGGCTGTTTCAGGGGCTAAGCCATTATATTTGAGTTCTTCATTCATTATCGAGGAAGGTTTCGATATGGACAAACTTGAAGAGATTGTAAAAACAATGTCGATCGAGGCGGAAAAAGCAAATATCAAAATTGTAACCGGAGACACTAAGGTTGTGGATAAAGGAAAATGCGATAAAGTTTTTATAAATACTGCAGGAATTGGACTTCTACCAGGAAAAAATAAAAATATCAGCTCAGGGAAAGATATAATTATTGGGGATAAAATTATTATTAACGGTTCGATTGGCGATCATGGAATGGCAATTCTTAGTGCCAGAAACGAGCTAAATATAAAGACAAACATTCAATCGGATTGTGCATGTCTAAATCATATGATAGATTCTGCACTTTTGGTTTCCGAAGGCATAAAATTTATGCGAGATGCTACTCGAGGTGGCATAGCTACTGTTCTTAGCGAACTTGTTGAAGATAAACAATTTGGCATTGAAATAGATGAATCTACAATTGATGTAAAAGAAAATGTTCGCGGAATATGCGAGCTTTTGGGTTTTGATCCTTTTTATGTTGCTAACGAAGGAAAAGCTATTTTTATAGTTGCTGAAGAAGATGCTTCAAAAGTTTTGGCTAAACTTAAATCTGATGAATTGGGCAAGAATGCTGCAATCATTGGCGAAATCACAAAGAAGCATCCGGGAAAAGCCTGGATAAAAACTTCGATAGGAGGAAAACGAATTATTGATATGCTTGCAGGGGAGCAGCTTCCCAGAATTTGCTAAACAAAAAAAGTATATTATCAATCGTAATATCCTTTTTTTATAAATTAGCGGACTACTAAATCCCGTATTCGTCGTGCATTTTTCTCATTGCATCACCTAAATTTTCGAAAGCAACAAACTGCTTATCACAACCTTTTCTAGAGCATAGTAACACTTTTCCCCCAGATTCGATTACGAATGGGATAAGGGGTGCTTCACATAGTTCGCAAATTGTGTTACTCAAAAGTTTTTGATTGCAGTGAGGGCAGAAAAAATCGACTATAGCATTTTCGCCAATTTCGATTGAGCTTTCATGATTGAAATGGCCATAAACTGAGCATAAATTAATATTTCCACGGTTTCCACCGGTTTCGATATTCAATTTTATACTCGGCGATTCATTAATTAAATGTTTTTCGTCCATTATGGATTCTCTACACTTGGGACATTTTACTTTAAAAGAAATCTTTTTCATAATTTGCTTCTATTAAATATTAATAATATATCTCCTCAAATAAACTTCCAAATAGAAATTTGCGGCAAAATAGGATATTAATTTTGAAATTTGATGAATTATCCTCAAGTTTGAACAGGGAGTCTTACAATCAGCTAAGTGTCTGCTACTTATGCCAATATGATTTTTGTCAGCTTTTAGTTTTAAAGGTAATTTTAGAAATATTGTAGCAACTTTTGCAGTTTCAAAAGATATGAAGAATTAATTTTTCATATGACTTATTGAGAAGAATTTCAGCTATTAGGATTTCATATTTGTATATAAAAAAAGGATATTATCTTAACTGACAATATCCTTTTTCTAATTCGCTAAATTTATATTCAACAATAGGTTTCTATCGATAGCCTAAAATCAAATATTCATTAAAATGTCATTATTGCATGACGGGAAGAGTTTTCTAAACTCCATATTCGTCGTGCATTTTTCTCATCGCATCACTTATGTTTTCAAAGGCAACAAAATGTTTGTCGCAGCCTTTTCTTGAACAAATGAGCACTTTTCCACCCGATTCGATTACAAATGGAATAAGTGGGGCATCACATTCAGAACAGGTAGTGTTACTAATTAGTTTCTGATTACATTCAGGGCAGAAAAAATCAACTACTGCATTTTCACCAATTTCAATTGAACTTTCGTGATTGAAACAACTATAGGTAGAACAGAGTCTGATATTTCCACGTTTTCCATCGGTTTCGATATTCAATTTTACGCTGGGGACATCATTGATTAGATATTTTTCATCCAATAGGGATTCATGACACACCGGACATTTTACTCTTAAAGAAATCTTTTTCATAATTTACCTCCATCAAAATTTATTATTGATATACTACACACTAATTAAAACTAAAATACAAATATGCACAAATTAATAATTTTGTGTTAAAAATACAAATAATAATTCATTTTATGTAGTAATATTTTTTTGCCTTTTGTATAAGATGAATTGAAAAACACATTTATTTTATTGCTAAATTCAAATTTCATAAACCATACTTTGAAAGTTATAATGAATTATAAATTATTGAGTTTTATTAAAATTGATTAAAGGCATAGCATACATTTGAGTAAACATATTTTTCAATTCACTTTTGTCTCCTTTTATTGTAGAGATTTTTGAGTTTACATAATCCATAAAATCATTTTTTTGCTCTTGACTATATTTTATTTTGAAATATTTATTAGAAGTTGTAAAAATATCATAAGCAATATAATTCCTTGGCCAGATTTCATAATTTTTATAAGTTTGATTATTAATTTCCTGGATAATAATATCAATCAATTCATTTTTCGAAATACCTGCAACAGGTAATTCTTCTAAGAAATTATTTATTGGTGTTCCAAAAGTCATATGTATTTTTCCTTTATAATCTTTAATGCCTCTCAAAACACTATTTATATCCTCATTTTTTTGTTTTTTGTATTCTCCACTTTTTGATAAAATCAATTCTTGTACTTTTAGAGCATCGCAAGGTTCATATTCGTATGATATAGTTACCGGAACAATATATAATTCTCTTATTGCAGTAAGAAAATCCTTTTTTCCCATAACCAACATTTTTATTAAAGCCACTTGCGTTTTATCATTACCGTCTTTTGTTCTGCCGTCTCTTTGTGCTATCCATATCGATTCTTTTTCATTAGAAATCACATGTCGAATATACTCGGAATGTAATACGGCGTTCTTATACATTTGAATTTTTGATCCTCCTCTATAAAACGTAAACATTTTGTTTAGTTTGCCGAGATCAATTACAAACTCTCCGAACATTAAATTGCTGCCAAAAGTAATTTGCGATGTTTTATGCTTGTATTCTACAAGCAACATTTGCATTATTGCAGAATCTAAAACAATATCTCTATGATTTGCAATAAACAGGTAAGGTTTACTATTGTCTAATTTTTCTAATCCGGAAGTACTTAGTCCGGCTGAAGTTTTTCTTACGATTTCTCGAACAGCATAATGAGAAAATTTTGATTGAAACGAAGAAATAGTTTTAATGCTTTTAAACATTTCAATTACATCATTTCTATTTTCATTTTCATACAAAAATGAAAGAATGTTTTTGAATTCTTCCTTTTTTACAATTCTATTAATAGCGTCTTCAACTTCACTATCAATATATGGTCGCATTTTTTCAAATTCTTGTATGAAATTCATATATGTTATATTTTTCTTTTATCAATGAAAGTAATTGGTTTCCTGCTCATTTCAGGAAATTGTATTTTTGAAATTTCGGCAGGATTCATTATCTGAATGCCAGGTGCAACTCTGATTTTTGCTCTAAAAAAATCTTTGATTTCTTTTTCAAATCCAGAATTTATCAAATTACTACCCACTTTCACAACAATTTCGTCAGTTCCTAATTCATTAGTAAAAACTTCAACAATATAGTTTTTAACATTTTGAATGTCATTTAAAATATCGAACAAAGCTGGAGGATAAAGAATTGTTCCTTTATATTTTATCATTTGTTGTTTTCTTCCGATTACAGGACCCAAACGCATTGTATTCCTGCCACATTTACAAGGGTCAGTATAAAAATGGCAAATATCTCCTGTTTTAAAACGAAGTAATGGTATCCCTTCAACTCCAATATTTGTAACGGTAACTTCTCCTGCCTCCCCTTCTTTAACCGGATTATTTTTGCTATCTAAAATTTCCACAATAATGATTTCAGGATGATGATGACCTCCCCTTCCATGTTTACATTCGGTGAAAGCTGTTCCCATTTCTGTAGAAGCATAGGTTGAATAAAGTTTAATATTCCATTTGTCAATTATTCTTTTTCCCAGAGTATTGAGTTCGAAATTTCCAGTCCTGATGGATTCGCCAATGCAAACAGCTTTTGAAATAGATGTTTTGTTTAAGTCGAAATTGTTTTTTTCTGCATATTCAATAAGTTTTATTATGAAGGAAGGGACTGTAATGAATGCAGTTGGAGAAATTCTATTAATAGTGTCGAATTGCAATTCGGGATTTCCCGGACCAACTCTCACAATGCCAGCACCCAATTTTCGAATTCCTGAATAATATGCCATACCTGCCATAAAACGCCTATCCATTGTTACCATAAGTTGAAAAATATCAGTTTTTATGGCATCAGCACACGAAAAAGAAATATATTCATTATAAGCTAATCTGTCTAAATCATTATTTGTCATCGCAAAAATAACAGGTTCGCCCAAAGTTCCTGATGTTGATAAATAGTCTATTATTTTTTCTTCATCAACACACAAAAAATCTTTGTTTCGTTTTTGGAGATCATTTTTTGTAGTAACAGGAATTTGGATTAAGTCTTCAAGCGTTTTTATTTTTGTAATATCAATTTTTTGCTCATAAAATAAATCTTGATAAAATTTTGAATTATTTTTCAAATATCCTAATATTTCAGGTAATTTGCTTTCTTGAAACATCTTGATTTCTTCTTTCGATTTTGTTTCAATTATTGGGATATACATATTATTTGCTTCTTACTTTATAAATAAGATTATTATTTGCAATTTCTTCCATTAATAATTCTGATGAAATATTTTTTAAATATAAATTAAAAAAGGATAGAATATAATTATTTATCGTCTTCATAGTTTTTTTTTCATCTACTTTTCCAAAGAAAGACTCTTGTTGTTCTTTCGAAAGTATTGGCAATAGAGGGGCATCTGTAAAGATAAAATGATTTGAATTTAATAATAATAATGAATAAAAATCAGATTCAATATGAGAATAAACATATTGATTTCCTAGATTCCATTTTTTTTGATATTCGCTTTCAATCAACATAAAAGGCGTTTCCAAATCGTTGTCCACAATATTTCCAAACTGAAAGCAGTCAATATTTATTCCTGCTTTCACCCGTTCGTCGATTAGTGAAAGCTGACCGGCAGTTGAACCTCCTAAAGATTGCCCAAACACTCCAATATTCTTTAAATCTAATTTTGAATAGAAAAAATCTGAGCTATCGTTGTTAATAACAGCAAGATAGCTTAACAAAAATTGATTGTCTGCTACCCATAAATCAACAATTTTATCGAAAAGTGTAAGTCTTTTAAGTACTTTTTTTGTATAATCTTCAATTTTTCCTTTAGGAATTATTTTTTCAATATCAGTCCTTTCTTTGAGAACCCATTCTAAAAAGGCAAGTTGAGATTTTTTCTTTAATTGCTTTAATTTTTCGCCTCCAGGAAATATTACTAAAGGTTGATGATATGGATGAATTATAGAAAAAACAACAAATCCGTTGCTTGCAAGTTCTTCCATATATGTTGTATATAAATCGGTAATACCGAAATAATAACCAGAGTTGAAAATAATAACCGGATAGTGATTTTCCGATTTTGAAATTTCTAAATTAGATTTAGAATGTGTATAATATTGTTTTATAGAATCAACATCCTGAATAGATACTTTTTTAGATTTGAAAATATCATAAATTGTTTTTGAATCGTAATTTGATAAATATTTGCTATAAGATTGATTTTCATTTTTAGTAGCCGGATACCAAACTTTCACATATAATCTTCGGTATCCATTATGAAACTTTTTAAGCATTTCCATTCTGCCCGAATCTGATAAAAATAACTCTGTAGTTCCAACATCATATTTTCCTGAAGGTTCAAACAAAAAAGTCATATTTTCTTGGCTAACAAGTGTTTTTGTGAATAATAAAAAAAATAAAAAGTATAGTATATTTTTTATAAAATGTGGCATTTTTATTTTTCGATTTTTTTGTTTGTAAGTTTTAACACATCTTTTTGGCAGGCACTTACACATCTTTCGCATACTATACAAAGTTTATGCGATATTTTTTGTTTTTGTAAAACTTTTCCTTTCACATCAATTAACATCTGACAGGCTTCATTACACGAATTGCATTGTGTACAATTTTCATGATTTAACGGTGTAATTTTGAAAAATGAGAATCTCGAAAAAAGTCCAGATATAGTAATAAAAGGACAAAGCATTCTGCAATAAGATCTACTACCGGTCAGAAATAAAAGAATAAAACCACAACTAATGATAAAAATATTTTCGCCTACAATCCACAGTTTTCTTGACTCTTCATCTTCAGCAGGATTATGGTAAATTGAAACAAAAAGAGGAAGGATTATTAAAGCTAACAAGTATCCCCAGGCGAGTAATTCCGATCTTTTTTTTGTTTTTTTTGAAAGGTGTTTTTTTGAATTTGTCATCTCGAAGAAAAAGCCTGTCCAACAAGCTCTTGAACAAAATGCATTTCCCAAAAAGAAAGGAAGTAAAACACGAGCAATCAACATCTGAATTAAAGTACCAGTTACTATTCCTGCCGATGCATCGAAAAATATTTGTGGAAATTGAAAATTAATTCCAATAAATAGGCTAAGCCAACAAAAAAGAAAACCGCCAATTAGAGCTTGTGTAAATAACCTGAAAAATTGCCTTAATTTTGGAAAGTGGATTATTACCGTTCTTGTAATTAGCTCAGCAATTCCAATACCGGCGAATAAATAGAAATAGCGAATATCTCTAAACATCCATACCGCAAATCCGATTAGTAAAAAGAGCAAAAATGAAATAATCGGGACCCAATACTTTTCAAAAATTTGCATATTGTCAATTTTCTTCTAAAACTTTCTTTTGCATTTCAATAATTAAATCCATTTCGTCTTGTCGTGGAATTTCTTTTTGTAATGCCAGATTGTAAAATTTTATTGCCTTCTCATTATCGTTCATATGCCTATAATATTCGCCAATAATAAAATAAGTATAGTAATATTCAGGATTTAGTTTTCGGTATTTTTCTATAAAATCTTCATCAAAAGTTTTTTTCGATTTTTGCTTAAAACTTTGTTGTAACAGTTTTGTTGTTTCTTTAAACTTGATGAAATTTTTATATTCTTCTGAATTTTTAAACGAATCCGCTACAATTGTTAGCGAGGAATCAAATACGTTTTTTTGATAATTCAAAGATTCGGCAAAAACAGTTTTTAAATTATATGCAATGTATTTGCCCAATTGATAAGGAGATGTTGAAATCCAAATTTGGAGTTGTTCGGGTTTAAAAATAACAGAATGATGAGCAATAAGTTGATTTATTGCTTTCTCATTTCCCATACCAATATTCTTTCCATTTTTTCCTTTTCTGTCTCGTAAAATTGCAGCAAATGAATACTGGTCGTGTTTTTCTTTTTCTATCAATAGTTCCTTTGTTTTTTCCCATCTGTAAACAGAAGCACTTTCTTTTCTGTTTTGAATTGTTAGTTCTGTGTTTTTAAATGTTTCTCCCTGAAAATGATTAGTAAGAATAATCTTATCATCATTTGATTTGTATAAATCTATATTTTCAGTAGATTTTTCAATAATGGCAAACTCTCGGTCTTTTGCCGAGGCAATTAAAAAAGATTCCGCTACAAAAGTTTCATAGTTTTTAGCAATTTCGTAGGCTTCATCAATAGTTGAAGCGTATTGCAAAATTTTTCTTGCTAAAACAGAAACCGGTGTTTTTGCTGATGAAGGGATATTAGATTTAGCTGCATTTAGAGTTACGGTTAAACCTTGGTCGTTCATTCCCGATAAAACACCAATTAATGCACCCCATGTGATAAATGCAAAATTGTATCCATTTTCGGGTTTGTAAAATGCAATTATCTTGTTTTCTGCAAATTTATCGCCAGAATAGAAATCCATATTTCTTCCAACTAAAAGAGTATTATCTTCTGATATTGAATCTTTTACTCCAAATGCAGTGCATGCAACTAAATTTAAATTTTGAAGAGTATGACCAATATCGTGGGCAGCATGATAATTTAATAATCTGTGATAATTTGGTGCAATAAAATCGTATTTTGCCGAAGCATTAAATGATATTCCATAAATTTCCTTTTGATATTCAATAGGAATATACTCATCTATACTTTTATTAAACCAAGAAATAAAGTATTTCAGAAAATTCAAATAAAAATCTGAAGGAATCATTTCTTTGAGTCTTTCAACGAAGGCCTCCTCTTGATATTCTATGAGTTCTTTTGTGAGAATCCCGTTTTTTGCACCTAATTCAAAATCTCCTCCACAAACAAATAATTCCCACAAACCATATTTGTTTTTTTTGAGCCAAGAATCTTCAACAAAATAAAAGTTTTCGCCGATTTGAGTCCTCTCTAATTTTGTAGCAGATATATCCGAAACTTCAGGTGGAGAAAGAATAACTATTAATTTGAAAAAGACAATCATACCAATGATTAGAGCAAGAAAAGCGAATAAAAATTTAAATAATTTCTTTTTGTAAAAAGGCTTTTGCATAAAAGATTTTTCGATTGATTTTTAATTTATAATTGAAAATTATCAATATTCATTAGAAATTTCTCTGATAACTTTGTTAATATCAATAATTGCAAAACAGGTTTGAAAAGCGGTCATTATCACACCTAACATACCGTGCAAATTCAGATTTTGTCCGGTTAAGAGAAGGTTTGGAACTTTAGTTCTAGTCGAGATAAATGAACGCAACGGATCATTACAATCTTTTACTATTCCGTACATTGAACCTTCAAAAGTATTGGTATAATCTCTGTAAGTTAATGGCGTTGCACTGTATAATGTATCAATAGATCTTTTCACTTCAGGAAATTTTATATAAACTAAATCTAACAATTTTTGTGCTTTGTTTTCCTTAAATTTGAGATAATCTTCACCTCTTTGTTTTATCCTTGTATTTTCCCATTGTTTCACATCTTCATATTTCATTGCTGAAATTATGACTATACTTTCTGCAAATCCCTTCATATTATGATCTTCAGTAGTGTACATCATATATCCTTTTGGCCAAGTATCTTGTGTATATTCACAATTGTCCCAGACATTATTCGTACTTGAGAAATAAATATTTGAATTTACATGTTTTAATTTCCCTTTTTTTAATACTATGAAAAGGGTAAAAGAAGATATAGAATTTTCTAAATTTTCAATTCTGTGGATGTAGGCTTTCCTAAATTTTCCTGGCTCCAATAGTTTTATAGTAGAGTTTGGGTGAATATTAGAAATATAAATATTTGCAGTGAATTTTTCTCCATCGTTTACAATGGCAGAAGATATAATTGAACCCTCAAACTCAAACTGTTTTACTTCTTTTTTGGGGAAAACATTTCCTCCATTATCTTCAATTTTTTTTTGTAATAAATTTGCAATATTTTCGCCGCTTTCAGCAATTCGCCAGGCACTATTAATAAAAAAACTATTGATATTTGCATGGATAAAAAGAGGAGTTTTTTCTTTGATGCCGGCATAAAGACCATTTGTAGCAGCCAATAAAGCTTTTAGCTCTTTATTATCAGTAATTGAATCTATGAACTTAAAAGCACATTCACTATATTCTTCAAAATGAGGAATTTCATTGAAATTTAGCTCCCTTAAATTTAATATATCGGAAGATTCCCATATTTGCTCTAATTTTAAAGTATAAGCTTCAATCGCTTTTTTCTCATTAGGAAAATAATTTAGAAGATTATTTTTGAAATTTTCCATTCCCGTTGCATAGCAATATTCATTGTTTCCAATAATGATTTTTTCGAAACAATTATCATCTAATCTGGTAATTTTTAAATCTTTGTAAATGTCTAAATAACTAAATATCTTACCTAAAATTTGATTCTTTTCCAGCGAGCCGGCATAATGCATTCCGGCACTAAAATGACAGTCTTTACGCTTAAACACCTGCAAGTTTCCACCTATTTGGTGATGCTTTTCAAGAATACAAACTTTTTTTCCTTCTTTGGCTAATAAAGCACCACTAAACAAACCGCCTAATCCACTTCCAATAATTACTACATCGTATTTATTTTTCATTTACTTATTAATTTTTTTTAATAAATAGTTAATACCTATTATCTCAGAACATGTTAGAACTGCTCCTATAGTTACTCCTAAAATTCCATGCATATTTAAATTCTGACCGGTAAAGTAAAGATTTTTTATTCTCGATTTGGGTGTGATTATAGTAGAAAGCGGATCATTGTAATCTTTTAATATTCCATAGGAGGTACCTTCTGGCGTAGCAGTATAATCTCTATAAGTGAGAGGAGTTGATGTATAGTAACAGTCAATTGATTGGCGAAAGTTCGGAAATTTCTTCTCAATACAATCTATTAGTTTTTCTGCTTTTTTCAGTTTAAATTCAAGATATTCCGAACCTCTATTTTCAACGAAAGTATTTCCCCATTTTTTTACTTCTTCAAAATTCATGTAAGTCATGGCAATCAGTCCATCTGCATATTGGTCAGATTTTGAAATTGCTGGTGTATATAAAAAATAATGTTCGGGCCACGATTTTTCAGAATAATTAGAAGTCCATGCGTTTACAGTAGAAAAATAATGATGATTGAAATTGAGATACGAGAAACTATTTTTTTTCAAAACTACATATAAAGTAAACATACCAATAGTATTTTCGAGAGAGGTAATTCTTCTTTTGTACACCTTTTTGGATAATTCCGAAGGAATCATTTTTAGTGTAACGGCAGGATGCAAATTCGAAATTATTTTATCGGCAAATATTCTTTCTCCATTTTCAAGCTCAATATACTGCACATGTTTGTCTTTTCCGCTAATTGACAAAACCTTAGAAGAAGTCAGAATTTCTCCCCCATTGATTTTTATCACTTCAGCAATTTTTGTTGCCAACTGAGAGCTTCCATCTACCAAACGCCAGGCACTATTGATAAATGAATAATTTATTAAAGCATGAACATACAAAGGTGTTTTTTCTGCAACACCACCGTATAATGAATTCATTCCTGCTAAAATTTGCTGCAAACGATTATCTGGATGAACAGACTGTAAATATTTAAAGGCACTTTGTTTTAAAACAATTTCACTTGTGGTTGTTCCGGAAGACGAATCAATTGTATATAATGGAAATGAATGACAAATATCTTTTAAAGTTTTTATATAAGCTTTCAAGTTTTTTTGGCTTCTTGGAAAATATGCTGCTAATTTTTCAATAAAATTGTTGTGCCCTTGTGCAAATGGATACTCTACATTATCAACAAAACTGATTTTATTAAAACAATCAATATCTAAGCGTTTAATCTTTAGTTTATCCATTATTTTGAAGTACTTGAAATATCTATTAAGAACTTCTCCTTCTCCCAAACTTTCAGTATAGTTTAATCCTGTATTAAATATGGTTTTGTTTTTTGCAAAAGATTGAATACTACCACCTAACTTTTTGTTTTGTTCTAATATGCAAACGCTCAGTCCTTCTCTGCTAAGGATATTTCCACAAAGCAAACCACCCAATCCTCCTCCAATAATTATTACATCGTACTTATTTTTCATTTTTTAATGATAAATGTAATGTTGGAAGTTTTCTTAGAATTATCAAATCTAGTACAATTGAACCCATTGTTTTTTGCAATATTGCTTATCTTCTTTCCTGAAATATAGGTCAAATTGTATTTTGTTTTATTAAACTTGAAAATTTTAGTCGATTGTATTTCCGTTTTTTTTGTAACTTTTGTTCTCTTTTCTAAATCGGCATCGGCATCCCTTACAATAATAATTCCATTGTCTGAAACTTGGTTCATACATTTATTTAGTATTGCTATTTGTAGATTTTCAGGCATATAATGTAATACATCTTTTAAAATATAAACATCTGCCGATGGAATGCTCCCCTCTGAAATATCTTTTAAAATAAAATTTAAACCCGCATTATTTGTTTCAATTCTATTTGCTACGGCAATTTTTTCTTCATCATAATCAATTCCTAAAATATTTCTTTCTTTTGAAACTGATTTTAACATATAAGCTAAATATCCATATCCGCAGCCGATATCTACAATATTTGCATTCTTGGGGATTATTTCATTAAGAAAATAGTAATTCTTTTCAAGTTTTAATTTTACTCTAACATACCATTCCAAAACTGGACCTTTGTAAATATATCGGTTAATAATTTTTTGCCGATAAAAGTCCGTAGTTTCTTTTTCAATACATAGAGCATCGTATTCTTTTCTTTTGAATTTTGTCAGGTCTTTTGCTTGCTGTCTGTATGTCTCATTCTTTTCTGTGTTGACAGATTTTACTTTTATCCTATCGAAATATTTTATTGATATAAAACCCGAGCGTAGGAAAAAATCTGTTTTTGGCAAACATTGATAAGCTCCGTGAATTAAAATTGGCTGTATTTCTAAATTCAAGTCATCGGCTAACTTAAAAGCTCCTTGATGGTACCGTTTTATTGTACCATCAATAGTTCTGGTTCCTTCCGGAAATACTAAAATAGAATATCCTTCTTTTACTTTTTTGCGTATTTTTTCAAAGCCTTTATCAATGCCTTTATAAATTGGAAAATAATCGGCAAATCTTACTATAAAACCATAAAAAGGATTATTCCAAACCCGCCTATTTGTTATTACTATTATTTTTGGATTTAACATTAGAATAAGCACAAGGTCTAAATGAGATTGGTGATTAGATACAAATACAGAAGGATTTGAAAAATCAATTTTTTCTTTATCTATTATCTCTTTTTTAATTATAAAATTAATCCAAACCACAAAGCGACTTGTTGAATAAATTAGCCAATGAAAAATATATTTTCCATATTTTCGCGGCAAGGGAAGTATATATAAAAATGGAATGCAAATGGTAAGAAAAACCGAATTGATTAGAAAAATTGTGAAAGTAAATATTGAAATTAAACTATTTGTCATTGTAATAGGTTCATTTCTGAGGCATCCATTTTGACTAGTAAGCACACCAAATAATAATGGGAGAATTGTATAAGAAATTATTACAACTGATGCAATTCCAAAAATAGAAACAAATGCAATTGATTTTAATGCGGGATGATGTGCGAAAATTAAAACTCCAATTCCCAATATTGTTGTTATTACTGACAATAAAACAGAAAGCTTATAAGGAGTAATAGGACGATTTCCATATTTATAATTACTCAGCAATCCTCTCATTATAAATATACTGTAGTCAATCCCTAATCCAAAAATAAATGTGGAGATAATAATATTAAAAATATTGAACTCAATATTGAACAATCCCATTAATCCTAAAGTCCAGAGCCAACTAAGCATGATTGGAGTAAATGTGATTAAAGCAAGCTCAATTCTTCCGAACGACAATAATAAAATGCTAAAAACAATTATTATTGAGAGTATAACAAGCTTATTAAAATCATTTCTTAGAATATCGAAAAAATAGTTAGAAAAATATTGTTTATCGAAAATAATAATATCATTTTCCATCTCGAACAAATTAAACAATTCTTGTTTGTTTTTTTGTTCAACCTTCAAAATAGAAATTACCGAAAACATACTATCCGCTGAATTGATATAATTTCTTAGAAAAGTATTTTGTAAAGTAGAAAACTCATCTAATGGAATAGGAACAAATTTTTTATTGATTAAAGTAAAGAATTGACTGAAAGCACTTTTGTTAAATTTAATTTTTTTTCCTTTTTCAATTATAATAGATTCTAATCTCGACCTATCAACAGAACTCCAAAATAAATCCCATTGTTTGATTTTCTCAATTTGTCTTTTTTCTGTAAGAAGCAAATCTACACCTGAAGACATTGAAGAAAACAGCTTTTTATTTTCGGCAAACTTTAATAATTCCTTTTTATTTTCGGTTTTATGTAGTGCTTCGTTCAAACTTTCACCCATAGTTACAAAATATACGGCACTAAAAGTTTCAGAACTAATTTTCTCTAAGTTTTTTTCGGCATTCCGCAAATAATCGGGGAGATAGTTGAGTGTAGCTATATCGCTATTAAAGTGAATATCGCTAAATGTGAAACTAAAAACTAAAGAAAATAACACAATTATTACAACAACAATCTTATTTTTATGAATTTCGTAAACAGCTATTTTATCTAAAAACCCAAATTTTGATTTTGATAATCCGAAGCTCTTATCTGACAAAAAAGCAGGAATAATTATTAAAACCGCTAATGCTGCAAAAATGATACTTAAAGCTCCGAACAAACCTAATTGATTAAGAGCTTCAGATTTTATAACAAAAAGGCACAAAAAGGCTGTGGCAGTAGTAAAACTACTTATCATTACAGGAAAAGAAATCTCTTCTAAAGTTTGTTTAATAGAGCCACTATTTCTAAAATGTGTAAAAAAATGTAGCGAATAATCTATAGAAATGCCCACCAAAATAGCCCCTACACCTAAAGCTATGGCTGAAACACTTCCATAAAAGATAGAAATTAAACTTATTGAAATACCTGTCCCTATAATTACAGGAAAAAAAAGTAGTATTAAGATTTTTATTTTCCTGAAAAAAAAGAAAAAAATAATAAAGATGAATAAAAATGCAAACGAAACAGTTAGCATTATATCGGCTTTAATTCTTTTTGCATTTGCCACAGCAACAGCAGTTCCTCCATAATATTCAATATTTATTTCGGAATCCGAACTAAGCAATTTTGTTATTGCACATTCTATCGAATCAATTAATATGCTATTTTGTTCAATATTATTTGAAGGGTAAGCAGGTTCAATAAAAACCAACAAATTCTTTTTGTCTTTAGTAAATATACAGGATTTGTATATATTAAAATTGTCATCTAATTGAAAATCTTGTAATTTCTTTAAAGCTAAAGGTGTAATGCTGAATGGGTCTTTCAGAATATAATTTTTAGTAGCCATTCCTGCTGGAGAAATTAACGATTTAAAATCTTTTCTTAATGCTCGTTCTATTTCATCTTCTGTGAATAAACTTTTTATATATCTATAGTCTTCATTAGACAAATAAAATGGAAGATGCTCATAAAAGAAATCGTAAACCTCTTGAAAAGAATTATCTTCTACTTTAAAACTAATTTTATTGATAAGTTTTTTGTTTTTTGCTAAAAACTCAACAAGTTTTTCTGCTTTTTTTACTAAAAATTCAGCATTTGTTTGAGAAATGTCATTGCATGAGAAATTTAAAATTATCTGGTCCGAAAATTTAGAATTATTCAAAACTAAACTAATTTTATCAATTCTATCATCTTGAGGAATAATAGCTTTGATGTCTTCTTCTAATTTAATGGAAGATAAAAAGAAAGCTATAAAAGCAAAAATAGCAACGATAGTTGCTATTAGCAGAAATTTCTTTCTATTGAATAAATTATATGTGTTGATAAAAATATTTTGCATTTATTGTTACTTCTTTCGACCTGCAATTTCCAATAATATATATGAGGCTATTCCAAATATGGAACCTGCCAATATTGCAAGAGCCATACTTCCTACCAAATATTGCTTCAAATTTTCTTTTACTGTTTCAAAAGATACATCTTCAATTTCTATTGTCCACGAAATATCTCCCAAAATATATCCTCCCAATACAAAACTTAAATACAAAATAAAAGGAATCATTGGAGGAAGGCTGATATTTGCAAAAACAAAAAATATGCTTTTATTCAATTTGAAAACATGTGCTAATGAAAATCCAACTGCCAATTGATAACCCCAGATTGGTACAATTCCCATAAAAACGCCGAATCCTATTGAAATTGCTATTTTGTGAATAGGAGAGTTTCCACCCAAAATATCCTCTTTGATTATTTGTTTCAGTTTTTTGTTTTTGTATTTACGTACCATGTTTTTTGGCAAAAAGTAAAGTAATCCCAAAAAAACAAGAACTGTATTAAGTACACTTATTCTAAAAAAATCTTTAAATGGTCTGAAATGAGAAACCCGTTTGTCTCTAGTAGGATAAAAAACGTCTATTGGCACTGAACGAACTTTATATCCTTTCCACGAAAGTCGTACAATAATTTCAATTTCGAATTCGTATTTTTTGCTAAAAAACTTCCTTTTATAGATTGGAGATAATGGATACAATCTATAACCTGATTGTGTATCGGGCAAAGAAATACCGGTTTCTATCTTGAACCAAAAGTTTGAAAATTTGTTTGCAAAATTGCTTCCTTTTGACAGATTTTTTTGATTCAACTTCCTTGCTCCAATTAAAATGGCTTCTTTTTCTTCTTTTAGTTTTTCGAGAAAAACGGGCAAATCGCTTGCAAAATGTTGTCCATCAGAATCAATAGTAATTGCATGTTTAAAACCATCTTCAAATGCATTTCTAAATCCGAGAAGTAGTGCGTTTCCTTTGCCTTGATTATTTTTGTAGCTAATACATTTAATAGATTCTTTGTATTTTTCTAACACAGAAAGAGTTTCATCTGTGCTTCCGTCATTAATTACATATACATCTTCGCAATAGTCTAAAACATCAGTGACAACTTGAACTATTGTTGTAGCATTGTTGTATGTTGGAATTATAACACAACATTTATTCTCCTTGAAGCTTTGTTTAAATTGAAGCATTTTATTGTTCACTAAATTCAGCCTTTAGTTTTAAGAAATTTTGCCTTTCAAAAAATAAAATAGCGTTTACTTTAAAAGTTTCATTTTCAATATGATTGTATGATATTGATGCTCGTATTTTATTTGTTTCAAAAGGATTAAGAACGGATAGAAATTTTATGCTTTTTGCCGTTTTTAATTGCAAATTCACATCTAAAAATTCATTCAAAATTTCTTTAATCATTAACACTTGACAAACACCGGGTACTACTGGAAATTCAGGAAAATGTCCAGCAAAAATAGAGTGTTTTTGATTTATCTCTATTTGTGCATTTATTTTTCCTTCTTCTTGTATATCAATAGAATACTTGTAAAATTCCTTCAATAACACTATTTCAATTTTATTAAGTTAAGATTTATGCCAAGTTTTATTCTTTTATGATAGATTTCTATTTTCTTTGGGATTTCATTATCATACTCATCAAATGTTATTTCAATATGTTTCAAGCCTTTGGTTTGTATAATTCTAATTGCTTCTTTTTCTTGATTAAAGAAATAATAATATCTATTAAGTTTTTCTTTTATTTTGACTAAAGATATTTGGCTCTTTGGGTTTTTATAAATAGATTTTTTATCATTATTTTTAGGTAAATCAATTAACAGTTTAATATCATTTTTAATAGCATTTAGAATAATTTTTTTATTCAAAAAATCCTTACAACTGATTAGTTCAAATGAATTGTTTTTATACTCATAATCAAGAAGATTCAAGCCAAATTCAGACATAAAAATAATTCTATATGATGATTCTGATACAATTTTGAAATAAATTAGCCCGGATATATGATTATTTTCAACATCAATTTTAGCTTTATACAGTGCTGTATTATATCCATTTTCTAATACAGTCGAAATTGGAAAAAATGATGTGTCTTTTTCTTTGTAGAAATTCTTTGTAGAAACACATCCACTTAGAAAAAATAGGCTAATTGAGAATAAAAATATTTGCCGGAACACTCTCATTTAATTTTCTGTTTGTAAAAGAAATTATGGTGTAATCATCTTCATTTTCAATCATTTTTACTTTTGAAATATTCAAGCTTGAAATATCGAAATACAATTCAATTTTATTCAAAATATTTTTCATTTCCTCATCTAAAGGAATAAGCGATACAAAATATGTTGTAGAGTTTTCAAAAGCATCTATTTCAAATTTGTCTTCCTCTAAAAGCGAACCTTTTACGGAACTGATTATTAAACTATTAACTTCTTGAAACGCTTGGTTTGAATTAATATCGAATTCGCTAATTTTCTCTTCATCTTTAATAATAAATTTACCACTGTTGATAACAATAATATATTCAAACGGACTTGTATATTCCCATCTTAATTGATTTTCTTTTTTGAACCAAAATTTCCCTTTCGTAATAATTGTATCATTCAAAAAAGCCAAATGTTTTTCTTGAATAAAATCGCTTTTAATCGTATTAATTTCAGCAGATTTAGCATTAAGTTTTTGCTCCAATTCTTTGATATTTTCTATTGGAATAAAATTGTTTTTTTTCTGTGAAAATAAATTTAAACTAATTAGAAGAAATAAAACTAAAATGTTGTGTTTCATGTATTTAAGAATTTGAAATGTGTTTTTTCGATTTTCGTTTTAGATTTTCATATAAACGTTAACTAAAAAGTTCATCAACTGTAACAGCTTTTAGTTTGTTTTTTTTTAAATATTTGAGTATTCCTTCTGTAAGCCAACAAACATGTACAGTTCTATCGTGCAACAGAATTATATCACCTCCTTTAAGATTTTTCGTAATACGTTTTAAAATAGATTCTTTACTTTTATTTGTTGTATCAAAAGACCTTATACTCCATCCAATAACTTTAAAATTGAATCTTAAAATTCCTTTGGCAACAAAAGGATTAGTAACTCCATAGGGTGGTCGAAAATATTGGTTTTCTTGAAAGGTAGTTTTTCTTATTTCTTCTTGAGCCTTTTCAAGCTCTTTCCTGATTCTGTTTGGTAATTTTAGCGGGAACAATTTACTGTGAAAATATGAATGGTTTCCAATTAAATGACCATCGGCAAATATTTTTTCTGCGATTTTTTTATTTTCTGAAATATTTGAACCTATTAAAAAAAATGATGCTTTTGCTTTGTGTTTTTTCAGTAAATCTAAAAGTTTTGGAGTGTTTTTTTTGTGCGGACCATCATCAAAAGTAATTGCAATTTTATCTTCAATATCATGATTTGAGTTGTAAGTTTTCAGAAACATCTGAGATTGAATATTATACACTCCCCAAATAATTGTACAAATAAATACAATAGTAGAAACAGATAATAGAATAAGTAATTGAAAAAACTCAAATACAAAAACTAAAGATAAAATCAAAAAAATGCAATAGGCAATTACTAAAATCCTGAATTTCAACATTTAGATAAAATTATAAAAGAATGTTTGTGTTCATTATTGTAATTATGGATTAAAATATTTTTAATAAAATTTCTTTTAGTACCATTAATTTTTAATGCTTCTGGAATTATTTGGCTTTGAAATATTTTCGTTCCTATGTACATTGCAAAACATGAAGCAGTATCAAATTCTCCAATCAAATGTTTGTATGCCAGATGAATACTAGTTTGAAATACTTTTTGAATAGAAGAATAATTTCTATCTTCATAAAAATCTCCATTCATTCCGGAAATTAAAACATCAATATCTGCAATTGAAACATTATTTTTTGAAAATAAAGCTTGGAGGTCTTCAAGTAAATTCCCATTATTGTCATTATTAAAAACAGAAACTCCTTTCAAACATGCAATATTTTTTTCAGAAACTATATTTGATAAAGTGAAAAAACCAGCTCCTTCTCCCGGAATATATCCCTTGGTTTTTGTAGTAAAAATATCATCAACTGGAACTTTCGTACAACCGACTTTTTCCATCAAAGAATAACTTGTCTCTGTAATTTCGTCTAATCCACCTAAAAGAATATTGCTCTCATTTTTTTCCTGAAGCATCAAAAATGCATCAATAAGAGCTGTCTCGAAAGAAGCTGCTTGTTGCGAAAAAGTAAAATTGTAGTTTTTACAAGTCAACAATAAAGCAATTTGCCCCGAAACAGTATTATGTGTCGATTGTATAAAAGGGGTTGGATTTAGTAAAGATTCATCATTTTCGATAATCTGATTCAAGAATTTTATAGTATCGTCAATGCAACCCAAACCTGTTCCAATAATTATAGCATCGGGTTGTTCAATATTAGCTTTTTGCAAAACTTGAATGGAACAAGCGACTCCCATTCTAACAATTTTGCTCATTCGCCGCAGCAATTTTGGATTAATGTAATTTTTATAGTTTGGGTTTAAACAGGTAAAATAATTTTTCTCAGGTTTCTTTAAATTTCTCAGAAATTCATTTGAATCAAATGTATTTTGAGCTGTGATAGCTTCTGTAGAGTTTATAAATACATTCATGTTACTTATTTTGAAAAGATAATTGATGAATTATTTCCTCCAAAACCAAACGAATTTGATAATACATTCCTAACATTTGCTTCTTTTAGCTCTGTTTGTGGTCTAATATTAAGTTCAGGAATGACAGATTCAAAATTCAGATTTGGGAAAATCATTCCTTTCTGTATCGACAAAACAGAAAATACGGCTTCAATTCCTGCTGCTGCCCCCAAACCATGTCCGGTATATGCTTTTGTAGAACTAAATTTTGGTAATTTTTCTTCAAAAACTCGCTTTATTGCAAGCCCTTCCGACAAATCATTATTTGGAGTTGCTGTGCCATGAGCATTAATATAATCTATTTCATTATATTGCAAATTACTCATTTTCAAGGCTGCACTCATTGCTATAAATGCTCCTTCTCCTTCCGGCGATGAGGCTGTTTGATGATATGCATCGTTTGCATTTGCATATCCTAAAATCTTGCATATAGCTTGTTTCCTCCTCTTTTTAAGAGATTTTTCGGATTCAATTACAAGAAAACCTGCACCCTCGCCAAGATTAAGCCCCATTCTATTTTTATCAAAGGGTTTACAAAATTCTTTATCTAAAATCATTAATGAATTAAATCCATTAAGAGTAAATTTTGATAATGCATCCACCCCTCCAACTATAGCTCTATCAATAATTCCATGCCTGATAAGTTTTATTCCATGAATAATGGCATTATTTCCGGAAGAACAAGCGGTGCTTATGGTTGTTCTGTAAGCATCAATTCCAATATAATCACAAATTTTATTTGTAGAATCGCCACAGGGATGCGTCAATAAAAAATCAGGGGTTGCTTTTTGGTCAGCAATTTCGATTTCTGTTTTATCCATTCCTCCGACTGTAGTGGCTGAAATTAATCCGGTTTTTAATTCCTCATCTTTTACGTCGATTCCGGAATTATTAACAGCTTCGTTTGAAGCAATTATTCCCAACAAAGAAGTTCTGGAATATTTTTTTATTTGAGAATGCGACAAACCTAATATATCTAATAGCTGATAATTAGTTAATTTGACTTCTCCTACTTTGATTTTATCTTTGTGTTTGGTTTGCAGAATTTCTATTGAACCCAAGCCAGACTTTTTGTTTCTAAGAGATTCAAAACATTGTTCAGTATTGTTTCCTATCGCAGAAATTATTCCAACTCCTGTTACAAAAATATCTTTTTGCATAAAGTGAAGCTTCAAATTTGTTATTTTCTCTCCTGATTTTTAGTAATGAACTTGCCTAAAGTTTCTATTGAATACATTATTTCTTTCCCATCTTTCGGATTTTCGATTTTTAAACCGTATTCTTTTTCCAAAAGAACAATAATTTCTAATGCGTCGATAGAATCTAAGCCTAAACCATCGCCAAAAAGAGGTTCAACTGTACCGATTTCATCGGATTCAATATCTTCTAAATTTAGCAGTTCGATTAACTGTATTTTTAAGTTTTCGAATAATTCATTCATGAGTTATGTGTTTTATTTAAATTGGTTTCATTAAATTCTAAATCAGTTTTACTGGTAGAAATTAAATACAAATCTGCTTGATATTCTTCATTTGCATTTAATTCTATCCATCCCGTAATGCAAAGTTTTGTGCTTGTATTTTCAAAAAGGGAATCTACATATTTGTAAATGAATTGAATATCAAATTTTTCTTGAATAAAAAATAACGATTCTCCTTTTATGTTATTTTTTATACAAATTTCGCCGGTAACAATATTGGGTAAAGTATATACAAAAACAGATGGACTTGGAATTTCCGAAATGGTTTTTTGATAATTTTTATCTGTGTGTAAAGAAGATGACGAATTAGCACAAATTATTGCTATGTCTTCAGGACTAAATTCATCAAGGTTTATATCTTGTAAAAGAATTTCGGCAGATAGAAAACCAAGTTTGCTTAATGCATCCATCTTGTAGAATTTGCGATATTTAATCTCATAATTTTTATATACTGATTTTGCAAAATTTGAAAATAATTCATTTTTATTCACTAAGAATATTTTTTCTAAATTTATAAAAACCGTATTGTTTACAAGCTTTATATGTTTTTGTATATATCGTTTATTCATGTTTTAAAAATAAGGCAGCTGCATTGCAACCACCAAATCCTGAGGCAAGTTTTAATAAGGAATTAAGTTTTTGATTTTCTGTTTTCAGGATAATATTAATTTTTTCAACGGTGCCTGGAGTAGTACAATTTGCGGTTTTGATTAGAGTATTATTTTTAATTGATTCGAGGCTGATTATAGATTCAATAAGCCCGGCTGCACCTAATGTATGTCCAAAATAACCTTTGAGACTATTGGTTGGAACCGATTGAAAACCAGCACGCGAAATTGCGTTTGATTCCATATCATCGTTATAAGGAGTGGCAGTGCCGTGTGCTGAAATACAATCAATATTTTTATAGTTTTTTGTTGCCTTATTTATTGCAATTAGCAAGCCCTCGCCTGTTCGCGAAGGACCTGAAATATGATTAGCATCGTTACTGGTGGCCCCATCTGCAATTTCAATATTGGTTTTGTTTTTTGTGAGAATAATTGTTGCTGAACCTTCACCCAAACTTAAACCATCTCTATTGATATCGAAGGGTTTGCAAGGATTTGTACTTAATGACAAAAATGATTGAAAACCCGAAACAACAAATTTTGAAAGCACATCTGTACCGTTAACTATTACATTATCATAATGTCCTTGATTGATTAATCTTTGACCTAAAACAATTGCTGCAACGCCTGAAATACAAGCATTTGAAACAATCATTGGAGGAATTTTTATCTTAAAAAAATCGGAAATTGTTTTTGCTGTAGTGAATAAATTTAGTCGCTCTTCAGGAAAATCCTCTGGTAAATTATTGTCTAACAATTCAATATTTCCTTTTGTTGTTGATAAAATAAAAAGGGTTCGAGAATCGGAAACTATTGCAGAAGAATTGTTAAGAGCTTCATTTACCGAAAGAATTGAAAGTTTTTCAAAACGTGTATATTTGGTTTTATTTTCGATGCTTTGAAAATTTTCATTTATTTTATAATTATCAATAAACGAAGCAGGAAAAGCTTTGGAGGACAAATGTTTATTTGTGCAAGTTTTTATACCAATTTCACCATTAAGAATATTATTGAAATTTTCATTTGTAGAAAATCCCAAAGAGGAAATTATATTATTTGCTTCAATAAATACCTTCATCTCTTGATGTTGTTTTGGAAAATTGTGCTAGCAAATTCGTCTGTCAGTATGACTTTTTTCAAAAAATCACTATTTTGCATCCATATATTTTTTCTTTATTTGATCAAGTTCCATTTTTTTTTCCATTCTAAATAAAATTCGGGGTTTGTAAGTTGAAGTTCTCCTTGTGTATTTAAAAAGACCTGAGTGCTGTTTGCGGCAAGTGCCAATATATTTGTAGCTGCGTTAATAATTCTGTAATTGAAAATTATTTTCGCAGCCTCGGTAGGAACATATTCCGTTTCAATAATTACTTTTTCTCCATATTTTATCATATGCTTGTAATTCATATTCAGCTTTACAATTGGAGTTGTAAGTCCAAATTTATAAACATCGAAATAACCAAATTGAAACTCATCTCCAAAAGATTCTCTACCATCTTCAAGATATTTTACATAATTTCCATGCCAAACAACCCCCATTGAATCAACCTCGCTAAAACGTGTTTTAGTTTCAACTCTACTTATAAGTTTTACCCTTTCAGTCATTTATTTATATCAAATATTTTGGCAGGCAAATATGCCTTTTAAAAACTAAAATCGACTCCTATTTGGATACCAGTGTAACTCAATTCAAATTCCTGATAATAAAAATTAGATTTATCTCTTGCTTTTATGTAATCGAAACTCACAAATGGTTGTAAAATATTTTTTCTGAAATTTAAATTCACCCCTGTTTGAAATTTCCCTCCCAAAGTATTTGCTTCAAATTCTTCAAATTTCAAGAAACTATAATGAACTCCCGGAGCCACGAATAATGAATGTTTGCCCGATCCTATTGGAATATGCAATTTCGCAACAATTCCGGGAGAAAATCTGTCAAAATGAAAATATATATCCTCCTCTCCAATCATTATTATATATTTTGGTGCAAAAGCATATTCGGCTATTGCAGATAAATCAAATGTTCTGTTTATTCGATAAGTCAGTAAAATTCGCCCGGCATAATTTGAAAACAAATCTGCAGTTCCTTCTGTCATGTAAAAATAATCTGTTTTTTCAAAAATATAATCGTTTACATCAACAGGGAAAAAAAATCCAAAACTGTATCCAACTCCAAAATATAAATGCTTATTTATTCTATTTTCTGTGATAATATTAGTTTGAGCCTGAGAACTTATTGACAGACTCATACTAATAATTATTAACGAAAGTGTTATTAGTCTTTTCATTTGAAAGCTTTTTTAGACAAATATTTTCCAATTTCTTTTCCGCATTTTGCATAAGCTTCAGTAATTCTCACTCCCGTATCCATATCGTTCATTCCGAGGGCTGTACCTTTATTGTTTTTAGAGCTAATTGACACAACAACATTTTCCGGATTTTTTGTTTCAACTATATCAATAATGACATTAATAACAGCAGGTTTTCTTGTTACGTAAACATTAAATCCAGGCTCTGTGAAGGTCGTTTTTACAATCATAGTATATTTTGCATCTGCGTTTTCTTCTGAAACATAAACTTTTGATGATTTCAAATATTTATTTATTAATTGTTCAAATTTAGGCTGAAATCTATATTCTCTATCATTTATCCATGCTTTTTTCCAACGATCTCCTTTGCCTCTTTCTTTTTTATTATAATCGCTTACTTTCTTTTTCAAATAATCTTCTTCTTTTTCAAATTTTCCAACTCCCATCGATGAGTAATCATATAGGATAAAAAATTCTTTTTGACCTTTCAGTTGATCAAGATTGCCTGATACTACTTTGATTTTTTGAGCACTAAGCATTCCTGAAAAAAGAATGCTAAGGCAGAAGATAGTTACAAATTTTAATGCTTTCATTTTTTTCAAATTTTAGTAAATAAATCAAGTGTGAAATGTACGAATTTTATATTTTGATGCAATGTTTGGTAATTTTTTTTAGAACTTTAATGAAACTCAAAAGTCTTTCAGACTATTTACGGTCTGTTCCAAATTTCACAATGTTGTAACATATTTTTGTTTATTAGTCTTCCAAAAATATCTTCATTTGACATTCGGCAATAATATTTTTATTTTGCCATACGAATCCGTTAATGAAGTTAACATTCATAACTTGATTTTCAATAGAAACTTCCGTTTCAATTTCTGAATTGGATTTTGGTAAATTGTATATTTTTAGATTGCTAATACCACCGATAAATCCATTTTTAATTTTTTCATTTTTTGAAATTGCATTGTAACCTGCCATTGCAGCTGCAGTTTGTGCAATATTTTCAATAATTCCTGATTCCTGAAGATTACCGTCAGCACAAAAAATATTATCATCAGTAAAAGAAAATTTTGTTATAGCCATTTTTTCATTGGCACTACAAATTTCAGAAACCATAACAAAAGGTTCTCTTTGTGGAATATAATCTGTTATTTTAGAATGGTTTATCAATTTTTTTTACATTTAAATAATGTATGACTTACCCCGATATCTTCAAAAGATTCTTCTATAAATAATCCGGCTTTTTCAATAAGTTTAAGCATATCTTCGGAGTGATACATTTGGCTGCAACCATTTGCAATATTCGTAAAATATAATGATGTAGCATGTAAACTATATGTTGATGCTTCAAATTTTTGTTTATCCCAGTATGTTTCTAAAATGAATAATGAGGCAGAATTATTCATGGCTTCTTTTGCTCTTAGTAATAGTTTATAAATATCATTTTGCGAAAAACAATCTAAAAATTGACTCATCCATAATACCTCACTATTTTTCGGATATGGTTTTGAATGGTCGAGCAAATTTATTGGAAAACAAGCAATTCGATTCTCCAAATCATGTTTTTTGATATTTTCTTCTGCCTTTTTCAATTGCCCGGGTAAATCTAAAATTGTTATTTTTACATTCGGATTGTATTCCGAACATTTTATCGAAAATTTTCCAGTGTTTCCTCCAATATCTAAAATACTTTTTGGGCTATTTCTAAATACAATGGGCATTATTTCAGGAAAGGCATAATCGGAATAAAAATGGTCGAAATTAAACCAACTTTTTTGTACATTTTCCGGCAAATGCGACAAACCCTCATAAACAGTATCCCAGTCTCCAAAAGTTTGCAAACCCGTTGGTTTTCCAGCTTTTACTGACTCTGAAAGAGAAAACATTCCTTGATAATTTACATCATTAGAAAAATCCATATTCACCCGAGTAAGATTATCTTTTAAAATATACCAACCGGTTTTTGTAATGAAAAATTTATCATCTTTAACTATCACTATTTCAAGACTTAAACCTGCCTCTAACAATACTTTAACTCCATAAACAGAAATGTCTAAGTTTTCGGCAATTTCTTGAATAGTTATTCCTTTTCTATTTTTTTTGATTATTTCTAGTATTCCTAAATCTCTAAGCGATTTTGCAGCCTGAAACATAATAGGGGCAAAAGCAATTTTCTGAGCATCGAATTTTGCTTGTAGTGCCGATTTTTTATCTGATCCGTAATTTAATGCCATTAATTATTTTTTTCTTCTTCCCAAAAAGGATAATAGTTGAACCACTGTAGTGGATATTTTTCAATTATTGATTCGAGAGATAAAACATAATCTTTTACCATAATTTTTAGTTCCTGTCTTCTCGTTTTAATTTTTGCAGGATAAGGATAAATTTTTCCTTTTGTTGCGTAAAAATGATAATGAGTTGCCGATTTTTTTAATGCGTAAACATACGAAACCGGAACATTATTTTTGCTTGCTAAATATAATGGTCCCGTCGGAAATTGAGCCGAACGATTCATAAAATCCATAATAACTGTGCTTGTGCCGGGCAAAAACCTGTCTCCGTGCATAACTACTATTTCGTTATTAAGGAAAGCGTCCTTGATTTTATATAAGTGCGAAAAATCATCTTTAATAGGAATGATATTAGCATTTTTTTTTACCATATTTTTCTCAAGCAACTCTTCTATTTTTTGATGTTCGGATTCATACAATACAATATTTATTTTTGTATCTAATCTCTCTAAAAGTTGTCCGGCAACTTCCCAATTGCCCATATGAGCACCAATAAGTAAACACCCTCTTTTTTCATTAACTATTTGTATCAGAAACTCTTCTCCATCAAAATCAAATGTAAACTTGTCTTTAAAACCAGCTAAAACGGAGATTTTATCAATAAGAACTTCGCCAAGAAGGCAGTAGTTTTTATAGATACTAACTATGGTTTTTAAGTTATTAAACGCTAAAATTTTTCGGAAATAATACTTACTAGATGTTTTGTCTGATACTATTAAAAAATACAATGCTACAAATTTTATAAAAAAATATGTAAGTCTAATGTTTGTAAATTTTAATAAAGCAATAAAAAATGTATAGCCGAATTTTCCGCCTCGCGATTTTCCAGACCAAGATGTCATATCAAAATATTATCTAATTCATATATTTTTCAATATAATCATAAAGATTATTAAGGGTTTTTACATCAGTTAGATCTTCACGTTTAACTTTAAAATTAAACTCTTTTTCTATAATCACAACAATATCAACAAAATCGAGACTTTCTATTCCCAAGTCTTTCATTAGATGAGCTTCACCAGTTATTTCATCTTCTTCGATTTCGAATTCATCGATTAAAAACTCATTAACAATGTTTTCTATATCAGTTCTATTCATTTTGATTTATATTTAATATTTTGAAATTATTAATGTTGAATTAGTTCCTCCAAATCCAAATGAGTTTGAAAGAAAAGTGTCAATTTTAGCAGTTTTTGTTTCTTTTAATAAATTCAGATTTTTTGCAGACTCATCAATATTCTCAAGGTTTATAGTAGGTACAATAAAGTTGTTTTGCATCATTAATAGAGAATATATTACCTCGCTTGCACCACCCATCCACATTTCATGTCCGGTCAATGATTTTGTAGAACTTATCGGTGGTTTGTGTTTTCCAAAAACGGTATCTAATGCTTTTGCTTCATTCATATCACCTACAGGTGTGGAAGTTGCATGAGCATTTACATAATCAATTTCTTTCAAAGATAGATGTGCATCTTTTATACATCGTTGCAAAGACCTTATAGGTCCTTCTACATTTGGTACAGATATATGATCGCCATTTGAGGAAAAACCATACCCTTTAATTTCTCCTATAATATTGGCACCTCTTCGTAAAGCCGATTCGAGACTTTCTACAACTACCGTTGCAGCACCACCACTTGGAACAAGTCCATCACGATCTCTGTCAAAGGGCCTTGAAGCTTTTGTGGGTGCATCTTCTCTAATTGAAAAAGCACTTAAACCATCGAAACTTCCCATTGATTCGGCATTTACTTCTTGACCACCTCCACAAATTATTATGTCTTGAAGCCCTTGTTTTATTAATAAATAAGCAATACCTATTGCGTGAGAACTGCTGGCACAAGCACCACTAATTGTGAAATTTATTCCTCTCAATTTAAGAATTACCGATAAATTCATTGTGATTGTAGAATTCATCGATTGAAAAATTGAACCAGAACCTATCAATGTTGTATCCTTTTTTTGTCTTACAATGTCTATTGCATCTATTACCGGGATAGAAGAACTGTCGTTTCCATACAAAATACCAACTTCATTTTTCTCTAAAAAATCCATATCAATATTTGCATTTTTTAAAGCTTCCATTGTTGCAACATATGCATATTTTCCTTGCTCAGAAAGTCCTATACGCATTCTTCTTGGGAGAATTCCTTTTAAGTTTGGCTCGTCAATAATACCTGTAAGCGAAGAACGAAAACCAAATTCTTTTCTTCTCGGGTCTATTCCAATGCCTGATTTCCCATTATATAGTGAGGTTTTAACTTCTTGCAAATTTTTACCAATTGTAGAATAAATTCCTGATCCTGTAATAACAACTCTATTCATCGTATTTTTTTTAACTATGCATTCCTCCATTAACAGAAATTATTTCACCGGTGATATACGAAGCCTTTACGGAAGCCAAAAAACTAACAACCTCGGCAACCTCTTCTACCTCACCAAATCTTTTCAATGGAATGAGTTTTTTTAATTCTTTTTCATCAAAATCTTTTGTCATATCTGTTTTAATAAAACCGGGTGCAACTGCATTTACTGTAACTTTTTTCTTCCCAACTTCCATTGCCAATGTTTTTGTTGCAGCAATTACTGCTCCTTTTGCGGCAGAATAATTTACTTGCCCCGGTAGTCCTTTCTGTCCTGATAGTGATACAACATTAACAATTTTTCCACATTTGTTTACAAGCATATTTTTCAAGAGCAAACGAGTTACAAAGAAAAAACTATCCTGATTTGTGGAGATTACACTTTTCCACTCTTCATCAGACATAAATACCATCAAATTGTCTTTGGTAATACCGGCATTATTTACTAAAACTTCTATTAATTTATCGCTATTATTTTCAAGCCAACTGCCTAAAACATTTTCAATGTCTTGAGGATTTGAAACATCAAACTGCAATAATTCTCCATTTCCGCCATTCAATTTTATTGTGTTCAAAGTGTCTGTGGCTTCTTCAATATTAGCTTTGAAATTTATTAAAACATAAAAACCATCTTGTGCTAATTTTATTGAAATTGCTTTTCCAATACCTCGTGAACCTCCTGTTACTAATGCGTATTTCATAATTAATTATTTTGGCAATTCAATTTTTGTTTCAAACAAATAATTACTTAATCTTTCAATTTCTTTGTATTTTGGTGAATCCTCAACAAATACAGGAACAATCTTTCTTAAAGAATTATAAATATTTGATGTGATTGATGACATTTTATCTTTGATTTTAAGATAATCAATAGCTTGAAGTATAGCAATTATTTGAATGGCTTGAACTTGAAAAGCATTGTCGATTACTTTTTTTGAGAGCAAAGCAGAGTTTGTCCCCATACTGACAATATCTTGATTGTCGTTATTAGTAGTTATACTATGGACATACATCGAATTTGATAAAGTTTGATTTTCGGCAACAGTAGATGTTGCAGTAAATTGAACTCCTTGCATTCCTAAATTTAATCCAAGTTTTCCGAGATTTACAAAGGGTGGAAGTTTTTCATTTAATCGTGGATTCATGAGAAATGCCAACTGTCTTTCGGCAAGCATAGAAATTCTTGTAGTAGCTAATTTCAATTTATCCATTTCTAAAGAAACATAATCGCCATGAAAATTGCCACCATGATATACATTTTCAGTTTCTAAATCTACAATAGGATTGTCGCTTACCGAATTTGTTTCATCAACAACTACTTTTTCAGCATGAATAATTGTATCGTGAACAGCACCTAATATTTGTGGCAAACAACGCAAAGAATAATACTCCTGGACTTTTCTTTTAAAAAATCTGTCTTCAATATTGTTGTTGTAAAAATGATCAACTCTTCGAGTAATAAGCCGGCTATCTTTTAAAATATTATTCAGAACTTTAGCTATGTATTGCTGACCGGTATGTTTTTTTATTTTGTTCAGTTCAAAACTAAAATGATCATCAAATGATTCTACAATTTCGTTCAACATGGCAGATGCCACTAACGACCAATTTAATAATTGTTTGGCTTTAATTATATTAATCAGACCAATACCGGTCATAACCGAAGTTCCATTTATTAAAGAAATTCCTTCTCGCAAATTAACAGTAATGGGTTTTAGTTTTTTTTGTTCGAATATTTCTTTAGATTGGTACAGTTTCCCATTGTAAGTAACCTCACCTTCACCTATCAAAACTAAAGCAAGATGAGACAATTGAACCAAATCTCCACTTGCTCCAACCCCTCCATGTTCGGGAATATGCGGATATATGTTTTTATTGATAAGTTCTTGAAGGAGTTTTACGCAGGAAGGATGTATTCCTGATTTACCCTGAACAATTGCTCGTAAACGAACTAACATAACTGCTTTAACATATAAATCAGGAATTTTTTCTCCTGCACCGGCTGCATGACTTCTTATTAAGTTATATTGAAGCTCTTTTAAATCTTTTGTGTCGATTTTGTATTGAGCCATTGGTCCAAAACCAGTGTTTATCCCATAAATAATTTTATTTTTGGAAAACTCAACAAGAAAATTATAACTGCTTCCTACATAATCCATAGATTCAGAGTCAATTTCAATTTTTTCATTATTGATTAAAATAGATTCTATATCTAAGATTGAAATATTTTTTATATAATTTATTATTTTCAATATTGATATTTTTATAAACAGTATTGTAATCTGCAAAAATAATATGAATTATTTATTTTCTAAATTAAATTCAATAATTCACACTGAATAGTATTTTTATATTAGTTTGGAAAAATAAGCTGAATTTTATAAATGAAGTAAATTTGAAAACTATATTTTGTGCATTACATGGCTTCGCCCTGTCAGTCCCATTTTGCTAACTTTAAAAAAATTTTCAGCAAAAATAAATAAATAATCAATATGGGATTTTTAAAATCCATATTTTTTTGAAAATGTTATAGGAAAACTTGCCTGTTCTACATTAGTATTCGATGCTCATATTAAACAAATATTTTATAATTGAAATGATTGGTAATAGACTTTCTATATATACAAACAACCCTATTTTTGCAAATAGGGTTGTTTGTAGCATTTACGAAATTAGATTCAAAAACACTTAGTTCAACAAAACAAGTTTTCCATTATAAATTTTGTTGTTAATGCTAAGTCTGTAATAATAGATTGCCGGATCAATTTTGTTGCCCGAATTGTTTTTGCAATTCCATGAAAATGAATGATCTTGCTTTTCTAAAGTTCGATTATTAAGAATTGTTTTAACTAATCGTCCTTCTATATCGAAAATTTCGAGATTTACATTTGCAGATTTTTTCAGAGTAAAACAAATTTTAGTTTCTTCTTTAAATGGATTTGGGAAAACAGAAACTATATTTTCATTTTTAATTAAATAAACTCCCGAATGAATTAGAAAATAAATGTCAGAAGTATCGGAATTACAACCTTCGGTGCTTGTTACAATTACATAATAATTTCCGGTTTCTAAGGTCGAATAATAAATATCATTAGCTCCCAAAATTTCGCCAAATTCGTTGTACCACTGATTTCCCGTAAGTGCACTTGAAAATAACATATCATCTGATTGATAAATTGTAGGTGTTTCAGGTTTTTCAACAACTGAGATTGTAATTGTTGAATTAATGATGTTCGTGCCATCGTCAACCAACAAAGTATAGTCTGTTTCAACAGAAGGACTTGCTGTAGGATTAGCAATGGTAGGATCGCTTAAGCCATATGCAGGTGTCCACAAATAGGTGTAATTACCTGTTCCGCCATCAACATAAGAAAGCAGTTGAGTTTCGTCTCCTAAGCAAATTTGTGTGTCGCTAGCACTTGTATTTAATGCCAAGGCTCCAAAAGTATAATTTATAGTAGGAAAAGTAATGTTATCGATCCAGGCACAATCAGAACCTTCGCTCACTGACCCATCTTTATGATAGTTCCATTTTAAAGTATGCATTCCTGCCGAAATTGTAAAGCTTTCGTAACTCCATGCAAGTTCGCCATCCCAACGTCCCTTTTCGTATCCGTCAATGCTAAATGAAAGATAATCGAAATTTGTATTGGCATCCCATTCGCTGGAAACTTTTTTGTAAAAGCTAATTTCTCCACCTGTCAAAACATCAATCTCTAAACTAAAATAAGAATCTTGATTATGTGAAATATAGCCAGAACGAACTGCATAAGTTCCTTCATAGACAGTATCTGTAGTTATGAACCAGAAAGAGTTTCCGCCAAAAACCCAATCGAATTGCGAGAAATCGGCAGTTTCATAAGTTTCACCTACCGATCCAACCATCAATGACAAGTCTTCGTTGGTTGTATATTGATTATTGCCTGTAACCAAAAGATTAAAATCAACTATATGCGAAATTGGAGTTAAGGCATCAGCACTAATATTAAAAGTTACAGTATCGTTTGTCCATCCATCTAATTCAATCAAGTTATCAGTGTTGTTGTTAATACTTATATATGGATCGTAGGTTGAGATTAGTGCTAATGGAGATATTAATTTGGCTCCCCCAGAATTATTAATTACTACTTTTATATCAGAAGTTTCACCCGGATCTAACATGCCATTTCCATAATCATCTACTATGATTGCCGTAGGGCTTATTTCAGGAGCATAAGCTAACATATTCAAAGTACTTTCGAAAGTATCCTGACTGGTAATTATTTGGGTATTAAATTCAATTTCATGATTATCAGGTATAAAATCGTCTATATCAAAGGCAAAAGCATTATTTAAATTTAATGTTGCCAAAGGCGAAATTGTTCCAATTGTTTCAAAACTATCAGTCATAGTAACAAACTGGTCGTTTGTTGTAACAATCATTTCTGCATTGGTAAATTCAACTGTTTCAATATTTAGAAGATCGATAGATAATTGTGCATTTTCACCAAATTCTATAATTTCATTATCTCCAGAAACTATTGAATAATTTGTAATTATGACATTGTTCATTCCAGAAGTCATAAAAAACATACTTTTTGTAGCCTCTATTCCATTATTATCAGTTGTTTTAAACATAATTTCGGTAGGCATATACTCTTGCAAAACTGTTCCTTCATAAATTCCATCGTGAGAAAGTTTTAACTCTATCGGAAATTTTGGAGAAATCAGCTTCACCATATAATTCGGACTTGGGCTAAATGTATTTGAGACATCAATTGTTTGATATATTCTTTTATCGCCTTTTGAAAGTCCGGCATACCAAATTTCATTGCTCGATAACGAAATATCGCCATAATAAAATTCTATATCTCCGGATGGAAAAAGTTTTGCAGCAAAATTCACCTCTGAACCAGATTGCCCGCTCACATAGGCATTCCATCTGAAAGTTGCACTATTTGAATTTCCTTCGTACCATATTCCGTTAGAGCCTGAATATTTCAGATCGCAAAAATACGGAGCAATACATTTATGAAATGTAAACATAAGTTCCAGGCTTTTATCATAAATCCACTCTATAGATTCATCTCTAAACATAATAAATCCATCATTGTGAACAAAAATTGTATCATATTTTTCTCCATAATAAGGAAATTCAAAATCAAGAACTTTCATTGCCCAACCATCATCGGTGCTACTTGTGCTTATTTGTTGAGAACTTATCATAGGAAAACTCTGAGTAGAATCAATTTCAGTAAATTGGTAATCTAAATCCCATCTGTATGGAGGAGTGCCTCCTGTAGCTGTCAATTGGTGAGAATATGGGTCGTTTACAACTGCTGCAGGAATTGTGCTGTCAGCAATTTCTACTTCATTATAATTTACTGAAGCTACAACAGACAAGCTGGTAAGATCATTCTCATTAAAAGGATAAAATGTGTTTGGGCATTCAGTTTCAACAACTCCATTAGTATAATCAATTACAGAAAAATTGTTAATCTGGCCTGTGCCATTATTTGAAGGATCATCTTCATCAATTAGAAGGAAATATTTGGCTTTTTCGCCGCTTCCAATTTCATTTAACAATGGCGTAATATCTAAGCCAAATTCCATAGTTTTGTCCGCTTCGGTGCTTCCTCCCAACATATGATAATCGCCACCAAAATAATTAAAGAAGGTAAAATCAAGAATATGTTCAGGCTCATTTGCAGTTGTATCTGAGGAAATTCCTGCAGATATTTTAAGTTTATTTCTGGAATCGTGCTTTATTGTAACTTTCATGGTTAATTGTGCTTCGCAAGTTTCTTTGCAGGTAATAACATGCACAACATTGCTCCAAATTCCGCCACTTAAATATGGCAAAGCTAGTGTTCTGTACATTACATATGCAAAGCCTTGATTTGCCCAAGAATTTCCGCCTGGATTAGAATAAGTATTTGCAATTATTACTCCTCCAATTTCCCAGTCTTTCATATCAACATTTCCATCACCATTCTGGTCAATATCGTTGGTATAAATTCCATCATTATTATAATCGTGTCGAATAGAATCATTATATCCGACTATAACCATTCCATGATTAGATGAGCTCCAATTTGTAATTACCCACTTGCCAGCTTCTTCTGTTCCTGCCGGCAAAGTACTCATAGAACCAGTTCCCTGATAAGTTGAATAAAAGTTAGCAACACCACCTGCAGAGGATCCATTTGCATGGTCATAGAGCCACGATTTCAAATCTTCTAATCCTGATTCTGAATCAACATTTATTGCATACATATCAAGAATTCGGTTTCTCATTGCATTGTAATACATTTCATATCCTGATACCCAAATTTTATTAGTTTGACTGCTGGTGCCTATGTGCATTCCACCATATTCATCTACAGTAGGTGTGCCGAGTTGTTGTAGAATTTCCCAACTATCAAAATAGCTTGCTCCTTCGTAAGTTTGTCCATTATTATGAAAATTGTAAACAAAATGTGTAGGATATTGATTTTGAGTAATATTCCCTGGTACGTTTCTCGTAAAATTCATTTCGTAAGTAAAAAGAACTCCTACTCCGCTACCCTGCCCACATTCGAAAGCAACATCATTGAACAATGGTCTGAAAAATATTTCCTGAGAATTATCAACCGAATATGGAAGAGTAGTTTTCAGATTTCTGTATGCTTCAGATATTTCCAACTTTGGAATACTGCCTAATTTTATAGAATCTAATTTTGAAATTTTCCATGTTTTAGCCGGTGAGTTTTCTTGGCTTAAATCCAAAGAACTTTCTTTAGCTTGCTGAGCAAAACTGCTTAAAAATGTCGGTAGGATAAACAAAATCAAAACGATGGGACTTAATAATTGTCTGTTGAAGAATGATATATGTTTCATAATCTGCATTTTAATTAATAATTAATTCAAATTTTTCAAATTCAATAATATTTCCAATAATAGTCAAAATTACAGAATAGTTCATTCAAGTTCGTATTGAAATTTTGGAATAGAATTAGATTTGCGCTATTTAACACCCAATTAACAACAATTCTTTCTTGAAATAGACTACATTCACCAGCTCTAAACTAATATTCAAGATTTGAACATTATTTTTATAAATTTGTATTAGAGAAAAAAATGAAAATATTGTGGATTATTATCAACAGATACTGACAAAATACTGGGGGTATTCCGTTTTTCGCCCGCTTCAGGAAGAAATTATAAAATCTGTAATGGCCGGAAATGATACTCTGGGTTTGATGCCAACCGGTGGAGGAAAATCAATAACTTTTCAAGTTCCTGCTCTTGTAAAAGACGGTATCTGCGTAGTTGTTACACCTTTGATTGCCTTAATGAAAGATCAGGTTGAGGAATTAGAAAGAAAAAAAATCAAGGCTTTATACATAAATTCAGGCATGACCAAACGCGAAATAAATTTTGCCTTAGATAATTGTATTTTTGGGGATTATAAATTTTTATATGTTTCGCCCGAGCGGCTAGTTTCTGAACTTTTTCTGACAAAACTGCAAGAAATGAACGTCAATTTGATTGCAGTGGACGAATCTCATTGTATATCGCAATGGGGATATGACTTTCGACCCTCATATCTGCGAATTGCCGAACTTCGAAAAACTATTCCAGATATTCCAATTCTTGCTTTAACAGCAACTGCCACGCCAGAAGTTGTGGATGATATTCAAGAAAAACTTTCATTCAAGAAAAAAAATGTACTTCAAAAAAGTTTTGAACGAAAAAACCTGATATATTTAGTAAGAGAAGTTGAAGATAAATTGAAATATCTTCTAAAAATCATGAACAACTCTAAAGGCAGCGGTATTGTTTATGTTAGAAGTAGAAAGAAAACCAAAGAAATTGCCGACTTTTTGAAATTGAATAAAATCTCTGCAGAACACTATCATGCAGGACTTGGAATTGATACAAGAAACTACATTCAACATCAATGGAAAAACGACCAAATTAGAGTGATGGTAGCTACCAATGCGTTTGGAATGGGAATAGACAAAGCCAATGTTCGCGTTGTGGTTCATATGGATTTGCCTAATTCGCTCGAAGAATATTTTCAGGAAGCTGGCAGAGCAGGACGAGACACTCAACGGGCATATGGTGTTTTACTGTTTAACAATTCAGATAGCGTTCAGGCAAAAACCCGATTGGCTAAAAGTTTTCCATCGTTTGAAAAAATAAAAAGTATTTATAAGGCTCTTGGAAATTATTTCCAAATAACGATTGGTGGAGGCAAAGATTTAGCATTCGATTTTAATTTGTTTGAGTTTTCGAGCAATTACAAACTTGATATGATTGCTGTTTACAATAGTTTAAAAATTCTTCAGGGAGAAGGATATTTTGAATTTACGGAAGAGTTGAACAATCCGTCTAAAATTCATTTTTTAGTCAAACGAGACGATTTATATAAATTTCAAGTACAAAACATAAATTTCGATGGTTTTATCAAACTACTTTTGAGGTCATACACAGGTGTTTTTAGTACATTTGTTAGAATTGACGAAAAATTTCTTGCAAAAAGAGCCAGTATTAAACAGCAAGAGGTTTATAATTTTTTAGTAAATCTGCAAAAGCAAAAAATAATTGAATTTATTCCTCAAAAAAAGACACCGCAGGTTTTTTATCTAATGGAAAGGGTAAATGAAAATGAACTATTTCTCTCGCAAGAAAATTATCATTTCCGCAAAGAAAAATATTCGAAAAGAATAAATGCAATTCTAAACTATTCTTCCAGCAACAACAAATGCCGAAGTCAGTTACTACTGAATTATTTTGGAGAAAAAGATCCCGACCGCTGTGGCAAATGCGATGTTTGCAATCGCCGCAACGAACTTGAGTTGAGCAAATACGAATTTGACAAAATTCTGGAAGTTGTAAAAAATATTCTTAAAAAAGAAAAAACAACTATGGATACACTTATTGATAATGTTTCGTATTCTCATGAAAAAGTCATTAAAGTAATTGATTGGTTATTAGATAATAAAAAAATTAAAATTTACGAAGATGGAAATCTGTCGTGGTTAGTCAATTAGTCAAAAAGCTATATTTGTAAAATAAATACAAGTTATGACATCAGAACTATTAAAACACAACGAACTTGGAGCAAAAGGAGAAGAAATTGCATTCTTTTACCTAATAAAAAACGACTATAAGGTACTCGAGAAAAACTGGAGATTCAAGCATAAAGAAATTGATATAATTGCAACAAAAGACAATTTGCTAATTATTGTTGAAGTTAAATCACGCTCTAATGATTATTTTGAACAGCCGCAAGATGCTGTGAATAGGAAAAAGCAAAAATTTATTATCGATGCTACAAATTCATATATTGAAAAATTCGACATCGACATGGAAGTCAGGTTTGATATTATTTCGGTTATCTTTAAGGATGGAAAACACAAAATTGAGCATATTGAGGATGCTTTTTATCCTTTGGTTTGAATTTATACGGGGTTTTTATCTTCCGCAGATTAAGCTGATTTTATTTAAAGATTAAAAATCGTATTTAATATCTTTTATCATCAACTGAATGTTTGTTTTTCCTCTAAATTCGTTTTCGTCGATTGAATAAACTATGCTAAACGGGATTCTCTGTTTTATAATATGGAAATGTTCTGCTTGTTGGAAAGCAATGGCAGGAATAACGCAAGTCGAATTATCGTTTTCCATCAGGTCAAGTTTCATATGAGTTTCATCTTTCCCAACTTTTTTTCCTGTTCCGAAATCCGAAACATTTTCGGACAGAAATACCGGCGACATATTCCCGGGACCAAAGGGTGCAAACTGTTTTAATATTTTGTAAAATTTTGGAGTAATTTCGTTTAACCTTAATTCTACATCAATATGTATGATTGGGGTTTGTTGTTCCAATGTAATGTTTTTGCTAACATACTGGTTGAAACGGCGTTCAAATTCCGATATATTTTCAATTTTCATAGTGAGCCCGGCTGCGTACATATGCCCGCCAAAATTTTCTAACAAATCGCTGCAATTTTCAATTGCCTGATAAAGATCGAATCCATCGACTGAGCGAGCCGAGCCAGTAGCAAATCCATTCGATTCGGTTAAAATAACTGTTGGACGATAATAGTGTTCGGAAAGTCGCGATGCAACAATTCCTATTACTCCTTTATGCCAAGTAGAATTATATAAAACTGTTGATTTTTTACTTTTTAACAATTGATCGTTTTCAATTGTATTTATTGCATTTATAGTAATTTGCTGGTCTAATTCTCTACGTTCGTTATTTATAGAATTAATATTAAAGCCATATTGTTTTGCCGATGTATCGTTTCCTGCAACGAGAAGTTCAACCGATTTTGTACCTGTAGAAATTCTTCCGGCAGCATTTATTCTTGGACCAATTTTGAAAACTATATCGCTGATTGTGATGTCTTTGTTTTCTAAACCGGCAAATTTTATTATTGATTTTAAGCCAGTACTGGGATTTTCATTAAGTTGTTTCAATCCATGAAATGCCAAAATTCTATTTTCACCAATTATAGGAACTATATCCGATGCAATACTCACTGCAACTAAATCAAGAAAAGGCTCTAATTTATAAAACGGAACTTTATATGCAATAGAATAGGCTTGAAGAAATTTAAAGCCAACTCCGCATCCCGAAAGTTCTTTAAAAGGATATTCGCAATCGACTCTTTTCGGGTCGAGCACTGCCACTGCATTTGGAATATCAACACCCGGGTTATGGTGGTCGCAAATTATAAAATCTACTCCCTGCGATTTTGCATATTCAATTTTATCTACCGCTTTTATTCCACAGTCAAGAGCAATTATCAACGAATAATCATTCTTTTTTGCAAAATCTATTCCTTCTGTTGAAATTCCATATCCTTCTGAATATCTGTCAGGAATATAATAATCAACATTCTTATGAAAATCTTTTATGAAGAGATAGACTAAGGAAACAGAAGTTGTGCCATCTACATCGTAATCACCATAAACAAGTATTCTCTCATTGTTTTCAATTGATTTTTGTAATCGTTCTACTGCCAAGTCCATATCCTTCATTAAAAATGGATCGTGCAGATGATTGTATAAATTTGGTCTGAAAAATTGTTTTGCTTCGTCGTAAGTTTTTATTCCTCTTTGCAATAATAAGTTTGCCAAAACCTCTTGTATGTTCAATGCCTGAGATAGATATTTCAATTCTCCTGCTTCAGCATAATCTCTTATTCTCCATTTTTTCTCCATCCTATATCCGGCTGTATATCAGTGCAATACAAAAACAAAATTCACTTTAGTCAATTAACAAAAAAAGCAAAATTAATCAATTATATAAGAAATGTCTCAATTATCTTTTTTAATTTTGTCGTAATTGCTTTTTGGAAAAGGCGAACATCTTTGTAATAATAACTTAAATGGGATTTTTTGATTAATTTCAAATTTGAGTAAAAAGTCAAGTTTGCTCCTAAGTTTGCAAATTGTGATTTACAGTTTTGGTATAGATTCAATCAACTTTTTAGTATATGCTTTGATTGGGCTTTTATAAACAGAATCTGCTTCTCCGATTTCTTCAAGCTCTCCTTTGTTCAGTACAATAATTCTATCCGACATGTATTTTACGACAGACAAATCATGTGAAATAAAAATATAGGTGAGATTGAACTTTTTTTTCAGTTCGTTCAGCATATTCAAAACTGTCGCCTGAACTGACACATCAAGGGCTGAGACCGATTCGTCGCAAATTATCAATTCGGGCTTTAGAGCCAAAGCTCGGGCAATTCCAATTCGTTGCCTCTGACCACCGGAAAACTCGTGAGGATATTTATAGAAATGTGCCTCATCAAGTTTTACACTTTCCAATAATTCATAAGTTAGCTCAATCCTTTCCTTTTTGTTTTTGCCAATCCTATGAACTTTCATTGGTTCAGAAATTATTTCTCCAATAGTTTTTCTCGGATTTAAAGATGAATAAGGATCTTGAAATATTATCTGAATTTTTCGCCTCAGCTTTCGCATTTCTTTCGTCGAAATAGTTCTCAGATTCTGCCCTTTATAAATAATTTCACCATCACTTGCCTCTATCAATTTCAAAATAGTTCGTCCAAGAGTTGTTTTACCACAGCCCGATTCACCAACCAAACCAAGTGTTTCTCCTTTGAATAAGTCGAAACTTACATTATCGACCGCCCGAACCTGACTTTTATTTTTGCCAAAAATATTTCCTCTTATTTCGAAATATGTTTTAAGATTTTTGATTTCGAGAATTGGCTCATTTTGATAAATGTTTTTATGAACAGTTTTTCTTTCATTTTCGGTAATAAAATCAATTGTCTTTTTTTCACTTGAATCGATAAAATTGGAAATTGAAAACAGCCTTTTTGGACGTTCATTTAAGGGAGGACGGCAAGCGAGCAAGGCTTTGGTATATTCGTGTTGCGGATTTTTTAGAATCTCTGAACAATCGCCCTGCTCAACAATTTTGCCTTTATACATTACAAGCAGTTTTTGAGCAATATTTGAAACCACGCTCAAATCGTGAGAAATGAATAAAATTCCCAATTTGTATTTTTTTTGTAGGGATTTTAGCAACTCAATAATATTTTTTTGAACGCTCACATCGAGTGCAGTTGTTGGCTCGTCGGCAATAATGATTTCAGGATTGCAAGACAATGCTATGGCAATCATTATTCTTTGACGTTGTCCGCCCGACAATTGGTGCGGATACGATTTCATAATTTCTTTAGGTCGTGGAATTTGAACATCCTCCAAAAGCTTCAAAGCAATTTGTTTGGCTTTTTTCGAGCTCAAATTTTGATGCTGAACAATGGCTTCAACAATTTGCTCACCACATTTCATCACAGGATTTAGAGAAGTCATAGGTTCCTGAAAAATCATAGAGATTCTTTTTCCCCGATAATGTTGTTTTTCTATTTCGCTAAGTTTTAGTAAATCAACAGGATTATTATTTTCATAGAATAATATTTCGCCTGACGAAACTCCGGCCTTTTTTGGCAACAATCCAATTATTGATAAAGCAGTGATAGATTTTCCAGAGCCTGATTCTCCAACAATCCCAACAACTTCACCACGGTCCATTGAAAAATTTAAAGATTCGGCAACGGGTTTTGTGCCGTTTTCTGTTTTGAAAGCTATGTTTATGTTTTTTAGTTTTAAAAGCATTCAGCATTTTTTTTTGCAAAAGAAAGAAATAGATGGGACAAAGTAAAAAAAATGTTATGTTTGAATTATGAAAATATTTAAACAAAATATTAACGATTTATGTAGTTTTTGTAAAAGTTAAACCATGCCCACAATACTATCAATATTAGGTTGGAGATTATTCTTTTATTCCAATGAGAATAATGAACCCATCCATATTCATGCACAAAAAGCTGATTCTGAATGTAAATTTTGGATAAAAGAAACAGAATTCGACATTGTGGAAGCTTATTCATACAACCTAAGCCCGCAACTTCGAAAAGAAATAAGGAAGATTATATTTCAGCACTTTGATTATATTGTTGCCGAATGGAATAAATATTTTAATAAATAGACATGTATAAAACTTATGCTATAAATAATGTAGAAGTAACAAATGATTTACTAATCTTAATGATTGACTCAAAAGAGTATAGATTTAAATTGAAAGAAATATCTGAACCACTTTCAAATGCAACTATCGATGAAAAATCAGAATTCATCGTTTCTCCTTCCGGATATGGAATTCATTGGCCAAGAATTGATGAAGATATATCAATTCATGCTCTACTAATGAAGAAATAGCGAATTAATTTCATTAGCATTAATTGTAGCGATAAATGACTGAGTTTGCTTTACAAATCACAATTTATTTATATTGAACAAAAGAACTCATTTTGTTGGATTGTGTTTTGCATTCACAATCAGGCAATGGCTAAATTACTTTAAATTTGGGAAATCCCCTAAAACCATACTACAAAAAAGACCTAATCGAAGCAGGATGCGACGAAGCCGGACGTGGCTGTCTGGCAGGACATGTTTTCGCAGCAGCGGTAATTCTTCCAAAAGATTATATCAATCCTTTGCTAAACGACTCTAAAAAACTTTCGGAAAAAATCAGGGAAAAATTAAGATTTGAGATTGAAAAAGAAGCAATTTCGTTTTCAGTTGGAATTGTAGAAAATGAAACTATCGACAAAATAAATATTCTCCAGTCTTCATTTCTGGCAATGCACAGAGCAATTGACGGACTTTCTCAAATTCCAGAATTTCTGATAATTGACGGAAACAGATTTTTGAAATACAAGGATATTCCTCACAAATGTATAATAAAAGGTGATGGCAAATATTTATCGATAGCTGCCGCATCGGTGCTTGCAAAAACCTACAGGGATAGTTTTATGAAAAAAATTGATTTAGAATTTCCGCAATACTTTTGGAGCAAAAACAAAGGATACCCAACAAAACAACATCGGCTGGCAATTCAAGAAAACGGCATCACAAAATATCACCGCAAATCTTTCAAATTACTTGAAACTCAGCTTGAATTTGATTTCGGAAAATAGGATTTCTGAACATGGCAATTTTCCTGAATCATAGTTTATTGGCTATTGTATTATGCATGCATCTTCTCTAATATATGCAATTGGAAAATAATTATTAATTGAATCAAATTCTAAAATATACATTGTATAACAACCCCCTAAATATTCATAACTAGTAGGAGGAGCGCCACAGCCGCAATATACCATTTCAGAATATTGATTTGAACCAGATGAGATTTGAAAATAAATTTCAGCCGAGGTGTTTATTACTGATTCTTTCGAAGTTGTATCACTATCTCCAATATTGTAATAAACCAATTTATCAATCTGACCAAATGAAAATTGAATACACAAAGTATCTATTGTATAACCCGTAGAGTTAATCGTAATTATTGTTGCTCTTTTATCTCTTTCTTCCTTATCACAAGCACTTATTAAAGAAAAAACCAGAAGAAGAATAAACATCCTCAAAAACAGATCCATATATGGTTTGGCAATCATCTTACAAAATAACGATTTATAGTTTTGCCTATTGTTTCTCAAAACTCATAATTCAATAAAGGCAATTCCACATAAAACGAGCTTCCCATATTTTCCACGGTTTCGAAGCGGATTTCTCCATTGGCATTTTCAACAATTTTGTTTGCAATAGCAAGCCCCAAACCCATTCCGCTGGTTTTTGTCGTAAAATTCGGAACAAACAATTTGTCTATAAGGTGGCTTTCGATTCCTTCTCCATTGTCGGCAATTTTTACAACAACTTTGTTGGTTTCAACATAAACTCCTACAGAAATAAATCCGGTTCTGCCTTCAGGAATCGACTGAACAGCATTTTGAATGATGTTTATAAAAACACGAGACAATTGTTCGGGATCGGCAAAAACCTGCAAATCGGAGTTCTCCGGGAAGCTGGTTTTTATGCTAATGTTTTCAAGGTTTTTATAAAGCTGTATTACTTTTTCCAAATTTTCAATTATGTTTAATTCTGCATTTTTCGCCTTAGGCATTTTTGCAAAATTCGAAAAAGAAGTTGCTATAGAAGAAAGATTCTCTATTTGTTCAATAATTGTATTACAGATTTTGTTCAATCGTTCGTCGAAATTAGGAACTTTATCAATCCAGGCTTTTTGCAAAAACTGGACATTCAGTTTCATTGGCGTAAGTGGATTTTTAATCTCGTGAGCAATTTGTTTTGCCATTTCGCGCCAAGCTGTTTCCCGTTCCGATTTTGCCAGCAGGCTGGCACTTTTTGCAAGCTCCTCAACCATTCGATTATAATCTTTTATTAAATTCCCAATTTCGTCATTACTTTCATAATCAATAGGTTCGTTGGGTTTGTCTAAACTTGTGTTTCTAATTTTGTCTTGAATCAATTGGAGTGGTTTAGTAAGTTTGTTCGACACGAAAACCGTAATTGCAATAGTCAATAAAATAAGTATTACGTACATATTTACTACTGCAACCACCAAAACCGAAATTTCCTTTTTCAGCACCGACTGTTTTGTAAAATATGGCAAATTCAGATAGGCAATTATTTTATTGTTGTTGTTTCTGAAAGGAACATATGCCGACAAAAAATTCAATTTCCCGATGTTTTCGCTATGAATGAATTTCGCTTTTTTGTTGATAATTAATTCTCTGTAGGCATCAGGATTTATTTTTCTGCCAACCAAAAATTTATTGAAAATCTCGGAGCGAGAGGATGAAAATAAATTCCCTTCCAAATCGTAAACGTTTATATCAGAATAAAATACATTAGAAAATTTTATTAGATAATAGGTCAAATATTCATAAATTTCATCGGAAAATTCTGTCTCGTTTGCCAATTTGTGCTCAACCTCAATTAAAACAGATTGTATTTTTTCGCTAATAATTTCGTGATGTTTTTCTTCAAACTGCTTGATATTGTAATAGATAGTCCCTCCACCAATCAATAGCAGGGAAAAAATCAATATCGAAATCATAGTAAGCTTAATTTTATTTTTCAAATCGAAACTATAACTCGAAATTCCAACTTTCGAAAATCTGTTTGATGAAACTTTTATGAAAGACAAAAGTGTAACGAGCAGATGATAGAATACAAAAATATACGATAGAGAAATTAGGATATCTAAAATTTTGAATGCGGGCTTGCTCAAAATTATAGTATTCTCATTATCAATCTTATAAACCAAATGGTCGAAATCGTCGAACTTTGTGAAAAAATACTCCTCATCGGGCAAAACATAAGTTTCGCTATTCAGGCTATATGGGAAATTTCCGGCTTGTGTTACCAGTTCGTTGTTTTTGTATTTTGCGTAAGAATATTCATCTATGCTTGAAAGTTTGCTCAATTTTTCGTTCAGCAACAATTCGGGGTAGCCCAGTTCCTGACTTACCAATTTTGAGTTTAGTTCAAAATAAACAGTAAAATAAGCAGAATCCGATAGATTCGGAAATTTTGAATATCCAAGATAACTAATTCGCTCGCTCACATTATTCAGATAATAGAAATTTGTGTTCTCAACTATTATTCCGTGATTATCAATTAGTTCGCTAAAAAAATTTATGCAGTGCCTGTTTTCGTTTTCAGGTTCAACAATCAAGCTGTCAGTTTCGCCGCAAAGATAAATCTGAAAATTGTATTTGCCCCAAAATCCATGAAAATAGTTGCGTTTCAAATGATTATAAATTTCCTCTTCCAACTCATAAGGACTTTCCAAAAATTTTGTCATTTGAGTATCTGATTTAATTTTTCCTTCGAAATCGACCAACAGAAGTTCTGCAACCACATCGTGCTGGTTAGAAATGTTCACAGCCAAAACTTTCTGAATTTCTTTTTCTTTTTCAGAACTCGTATTTATTATTAAAAGAACTGTGAATGAAGATACTATCAAAAGAATTAATACAATTGTTGAATACTGAAATTGAACTTTTTTGTAATGAAAAACAGAAATTGTTACAACAAAAACATAAAAAAACAAGATGGAAAAATGCCGAATTTCATATCCGGCAAAAAATGAAATTACAAAAACCGGAATGCTCGTTGCCACGAAAATAATTAGAAAACCACTATATTTAGACAGATTTGAAATAATTTTTAGAGCAAAATCAACAACGAGAAATAAAGTTAAAATTAGTGATGCGAAAATCAGATATGCGAAAAAAGTGAATACATTGATTTCGAATATTTGGAAAACGTATAAATTAACAGTTGAATTTAAAATGATGCTTTCCATCAAATAATTTATTGATAGAAAAACCAATTCGATAAAAACTAACAAAACAAAAATTATTATTACACTCTTCCGATTGTCGCTATTTTGGATTTCGAGTTTGTTTTTAAAATTAAATAATAGAAAAACACCATAAAGCAGGAATATTGAGTTTATGAAAAAATCACCCAACGATTTGAACCAAAACGATTTGCCAAAAAGCTGTGGGTCGAAAAGTTGGTGTGAGTAACAAATTGCAGGAAAACAATATTTTATCATTAAAAACCTAAGAAACAGCAGAAAAACTATTATCGAAGCAAAACAAAGAATTTGCGATTTGCAATTTCTGAAAACCATTTCCTTCACAAAAAGAAGAAAAAAGATGATTGCAAGAAAAAAGAATATTATTGATGTCAGATTTAATGAATTTTCGTTGCTAAAATTTCTTGATCGATAAAGAGAAAGCAAATATTTGCCAGATTCGTCATATATATTTATATTATTTCCCGATTCCGACAATGAAATATCATAAGCTGAACTTAGCTCAAAATCATTCTGAAATTTATTTTCAAGAAATTTATTTTCGTAAGAATATTTGTGTTTCAAAAGAATTAATCCAACGATCGTATAATCGTCAAATTGCTCCGAAAGCGAATAATACCATGCATTTGACAAAAACAAAACTTGCGAGGCATTCAATAATTTCTGAATATTTTCATCAATAGGAATGGAATTGTCCGACCAAAAAACCAAACTATCTGTTCGAAATATCAGAATTGCACAATTGTCTTCAATCAAATCTTCAATCAAATTCTGTGAATTGCTTATCACAAATTCTTTAAGGGATCTTCCACTCAAGTTCAATGAAACTTCATCTACAATTTGTTCCAACTGCTTTTCCTTTTTGAGTAAAGTTGTTCGAAATTTTTCTGGTTCGACCGATGGATTATTTTTTTCGTTTGTCAAAAAATCTGACAAATACGATAAAATAACGAAAACGATTGTCAATAAAAAATACCTTATTAGCGGCAGATACTTCATAATTATATAGAATTAAATCTGTTCAAAGATAAATTATTTTGATATTTTTGTCTCTGAAAATAATTTCATAATATAATTATAAAAATATGAAGTCTATAAAAGTTTTAAGCATTTTAATATTTGTAGGAGCATTTATCTCTTTTTCTAATTCATCTTTTGCTCAATCTCCTGCCGGAATAGCCAATTGTAGTTCTGCCGGTTTCGATAGCCAAAGTTATATTGACGCAAATTTCGGATTATCGAAAATAGGAGACCAAACCTATTTTGGATTCAGGTTCCAACCGGAACTTGCTATCGGAAAAGTTGGCTTCGGATTAGATGTCCCACTTATGTTCAATATTGAAGATGGATCAATAAGAACCGAAGAATTTAAAGGCGGTACCGGAGCTTTACGTTTAATAAGATATGTTCGCTACGGGCGGAAAAAACAAGATCCTATTCATGTGAAAGTTGGCGACCTTACCGGCTCATATATAGGTTTCGGGATATTGGTAAATAACTATTCAAACTCAATTAGCTACGAAAAACGTAAAACAGGAATTAGCTACGATATTCTAATAAAAGACAGATTCGGAATTGAAGGCCTATACAGCGATTTCGATGCAAGTTCGCTGAATTTGCTTGCTGTTCGCCCATATTTCAAACCGTTTGGTCATACCTCCATACCTATTGTAAAAACCATTGAAATAGGTGCTACTTATGTAACTGACCACGACCAAACAGCCTCCGGTTATGATTATCCAACCAATAGATTTTTGGAAGATGGTTTTGATGCTTATTCTGCAGATATAGGTCTTTTCTTTCTAAACACATCGTTTATTGATTTGACAGGATATTGCCAGTATGGATTGTTAACGAAAAACAAATTATTAGAAAATGAGCTGGCAAAAATTTATTCTCCATTATTTCAAAAATACGATAAAGGCGATGGAATTAGCGTAGGTTTAGCTTCGCGAATGAATATTATTGGAAATGTTTTTGTATTAAATGCCAGAATAGAACGTCTTTGGTATTCCGACTGTTTCATACCTCAATTTTTCGATGCAGTGTATGAAATCAATAAAGATGCAAAATTGTATAGTCTTGCTTCTTCCGAAAAACTTCAGGGAATTTATGGATCTTTGTTTGCAACTTTAATCGACAAAATACATGTTGGTGGTAGCATATTATTGCCCGACAATGTAAGCGAAACATCGCCGGCACTGCTCCAACTTAGCGCCGAAGCTCCCAATTTAATTCCAAAATTTATGCTTAGCGCACACTACTTGAAAGGCAATATTGCAGATTTAAGCGATGCACTTGTTATCGACGAAAACTCAATAGCAACAGTTAGGGTTGCTTACAAAATTCTCCCATTTTTGCTTGCAGGAGTCGATTACAAATGGACATTCTTAACTACAGAAGATGGTTCATTTGAAGCCGACCATACAATTATGCCTTATGTTGGCTTGCATTTTCCTTTGAATTTCTAATGAAAAAATCCAAATCAGAATAACTTTTTTTCAAATAAATAAATATTACTTTTGCAGCTTTTTGAAGCTAAATATAAATAGTTATTTACTAAATAATTAGTGGTTAAAAATTGTTAATGAATTACAATTTTTTTGTACTAATTATGTTTTTTTGCAAAAACGTTTAGGATTTTATATGAAGAAAAGCTTGATAATAGTTCTTGTTGTGTTTGCACCTTTTTTTCTGAAAGGGCAAAAAAATGGCGATATTGGTCTTATGGCAGGAACCAGCTATTATCTTGGCGATATAAATCCAACATATCATTTTCAATCTATTCATCCTGCTTTCGGCTTGATGTATCGTCATTCCTTCGATTTTCGATATTCGTTAAGAGGGAGTTTGGTTTATGGCCAACTTTCGGGCGACGATCTTTTATATAATAACAATTATCAGGAGTTGCGTGCTGCAAGTTTTTCTACACCATTTTTAAATTTTGCGTTTCAGTTAGAATTCAACTTTTTGCCATATATAACCACGAGCGACAAACACAGGTTGGCTCCGTATGTAACTGCCGGCTTAAATTGGTTTTATACACCCGATGTTAAACTGCAAATGGGAATTCCTTTTGGTTTAGGTTTTAAATTTTATATTACCGAAAAGCTAAGTATGGGCTGTGAATGGGGCTTAAGAAAAACATTCACTGACGAAATAGACGGACTTGGAGAATACGATGGAAATCCGCTAATTGATGATATTTTTGACAATGAGAAAGATGAATATAGGCAACTTTCAATAAAAAATCATAACGATTGGTTTTCATATGCCGGAATTTTCATAACATATAAATTCTTTTATAAAAGAATAAAATGTCCTGCTTATGGCGAATTAGATATGTATGAATAAAAGGTAAGTGTACAATGATATTTATTAACAGTAAAACATATTAATTATGGAAATTCATAAAAGTTTAGAAAACCTTAGTACTAGAGTTTTGGATTTAAAAGAAAAAATTCTTACAGAGGAAGCAACAAAGAATGCTTTTGTAATGCCATTTATGCAACTTCTAGGATATGATATTTTTAATCCACTTGAAGTAATACCTGAGTTTGTTGCAGATATAAGCAATAAAAAAGGTGAAAAAGTGGATTATTGCATAAAAAAGGATGATGAGCCAATAATTATTATTGAATGCAAACATTGGAAAGAAAATTTGGATTTACATAATACTCAGTTAGAAAGATATTTTAGTTTTACAAAAGCAAAATTTGGCATATTAACAAATGGAATAATATATAGATTTTACACAGACATAGATGAAGAAAATAAAATGGATAAAAAACCATTTTTAGAATTTGATTTAGAAAACATTAAAGAAAATATCGTTGGTGAACTTAGTAAATTTCATAAAAATTCGTTTGATGTAGAAGAACTGTTTGATGTAGCAGGTGAGATGAAGTACTACAGTGCAATAAAATCTGCTTTTTACAAAGAATTAGATAATCCATCAGACGAACTTGTTAAATATTTTGCAAGTAAAGTATATTCAGGAAGATTTACAGAAAAAGTCATTCTTCAATTTCATAAAATAGTTAAAAAAGCACTTAATCATAAAATTAATGAAACAATAAACGACCGATTAAAATCTGCTCTTACAAAAGAAGAAAAAAAACAAATAGAAACAATTGCAGAAACAGATAATACAAGCCTAGATCCTCGTGAAATAATTCTTTTCAAAGACGAGGAACGAGGAATAATTACAACCCAAGAAGAAATGAATGGGTATGAAGTGGTTTTAGATATTTTAAACCCCCATTTTGAAAAAGAAAGAATCGCATACAGAGATACCAAATCATATTTTGGCATATTGCTTGACAATAATAATAGACAGCCAATTTGTAGGCTTCGATTTGATACTAAACAAAAATATCTCAGCATAATTGATGAAGAAAAAAATGAAAAAAAATATCCGATAGACAAAATAGAACATATCTACAAATATTCAAATGAAATAATAAACTCAGCTATGCGCTATTCTGAAAATATGTAATTTTTCTTATAACAAAATTTAAAATAACATTAAGATGTACATAATTTGCAGAAAAAATATTCCTAACAATGTAAGGAATATTTATAATTTATTTTAATCCAAATGCTTTATAAAGAAAAAATAGATACTACAAAACTACCCAAACATGTTGCCATAATAATGGACGGCAATGGTCGCTGGGCCAAAGAAAGAGGCAAACAAAGAGTTTTCGGTCATAGAAAAGGAGCCGACTCTGTACGGAATATTGTTGAAGCATCGGGCGAAATCGGAATTGAATATCTTACTTTATATACTTTTTCGACAGAAAATTGGAACAGGTCTGAGGCAGAAGTTAATGCACTTATGTCTCTATTAATCACAATGATAAACCGTGAGGTAAAAAATTTAATCGAAAATAATGTTCGTCTGCTTGCGATCGGCAATTTAAATCGTCTTCCAAAAAATGTGAGTAGCAAATTAAATAAAGCCATTGCCAACACATCAAAATGTACCGGCTTGTCGCTAATTTTAGCCTTGAGCTATAGCTCGAAATGGGAAATTGTCGAAGCCGTTAAAAACATCGCGAAACAAGCTATTAATGAAAATATTTCAATTGAGAATATTGATGAAAACTTACTAACAGAAAATCTTTCAACAAAAAAGTATCCAGATCCTGAACTTTTGATTCGCACCGGTGGAGAATATAGAATTAGCAATTTCTTGCTTTGGCAAATAGCATATTCAGAACTATATTTTACAAAAAAATATTGGCCCGAATTTGGAAAAGAAGAATTCTATGAAGCCATTTTCGAATACCAATCAAGAGAACGCAGATTTGGTAAAACCAGCGAACAGATATAATATATTCTAAAATCCAATGACGCTATGAAATGTTTTCAGTTGAGAATCGCAAAATATGTTTTAATATTACTTTTATTCATTTTCATTTCTTGCCAAAATAATGATAGTACATTTTTGCTAAAAAAATGGCAAATAACAGGGATAGAAAGCCTCGAAAAAGAAGATAAAAACGATAAGAAAAAACAATTCAGAATGGCTTATTTAAATCAGATATTTGCTTTAAAAACCTATGAATTTGATAAAGACAATAAATATCAAGCCATAATAAAAGATCACAAAACTGTAAATGGCACATTTGAATATAATAAAAACGACAATTCATTAGTTCTAAAAGCCAATAATAAAAAAGAGGAATATATTGTGATACATCATACAGATACTACTTTGCTTTTAGAATTTGTTGTGGAACCTTTGCTAATGAAAATGAAAGTAGCAAAAGAATAATTTTAGAATTTGAATTAATAAAACAAAATAAATAATGCTCAAAAAAATATTTCTATTAACCATACTCATCTTAATTCAACTACTATCTTTTTCGCAAATTTCGCTCAATTCGGGAGTAGAAGGAATAAGCTATGCAAGCCCCAAAGAATATGAGTTGGGTGGTGTAACAGTTTCTGGAATAAAATATTTAGATGGTGACGTGCTTGTGCAAATTTCAGGGCTTGCTGTTGGTCAAAGATTGAAAGTGCCGGGCGAAGAAATTTCAAAAGCCATTGAAAAACTTTGGAAACAAGGGCTTTTTTCCGATGTAAAAATTAGTGCTATCAAAATTGTTGGCGACAAAATATTCCTCAACATTCATTTGCAAGAGCGAGCTCGATTGTCGAAATGGTCTTACGAAGGAATTAAAAAATCGCAAACCGAAGATCTAAACGAAAAATTAAATTTACTCAAGGGAAGCCAACTAACTGCCAACGTTTTAAATAATTCAATAAATAAGATTAAAGATTATTTCATTGACAAAGGATTTCTAAATACCGAAGTAACAATCACTCAAAAAAACGACACAAATCTTATCAATCATGTCATTCTGAAAATACATATCGACAAAAAGGAAAGAATAAAAATTCAAAACATAAATATTGAAGGCAATACAGTTTTTTCTGATAAAAAACTAAGAAAAACACTAAAAGAAACAAAGCAGAAAACCTGGTACAATATTTTTAAATCATCGAAATATATTTCAGAAACTTATAAAGAAGACAAACTTAAAATAATCGATAAATATAACTCTGAAGGTTACAGAGATGCAAAAATTGTAAGCGATTCGATATATGTAAATGATGAAAAAACCATAAAAATCAATATTAAAATCGAAGAAGGGAATAAATTTTATTTCCGAAATGTTTCTTGGATAGGAAATTCTAAATACTCTAACGAGCAATTAGATGCAATTTTGGATATCAAAAAAGGAGATTTGTTTGACCAATCGGTACTCGACGAAAAATTATATATGGACGAGCGAGGAATTACCTCAATATACATGGACGATGGTTATCTTTTCTTTAATGCAAATCCGGTAGAAGTTAAAGTTGAAAACGATTCTATCGATATTGAAATTAGAATATATGAAGGCAAACAAGCCCGAATAAACAAGATTACTGTAACAGGAAATACAAAAACAAACGACCATGTCATTCGGCGTGAAATTAGAACTAAACCAGGCGAACTTTTCAGCCGTTCAGATATAATCAGAACACAGCGAGAATTAGCACAACTTGGCTATTTCGACCCAGAAAAATTAGGTGTAAATCCAACTCCAAATCAAGTTGACGGTACAGTAGATATCGAATATGTTGTAGAAGAAAAACCTTCAGACCAAATAGAACTTTCCGGAGGTTGGGGAGCCGGAATGATAGTAGGAACCTTAGGGCTATCATTTAATAATTTCTCTGCCAAAAATGTTTTCAAAAAAGGTGCATGGAGACCATTGCCTGCTGGCGACGGACAAAGACTTAGCGTAAGAGCACAATCAAATGGAATATATTATCAAGCATATAATCTTTCGTTTGTTGAACCATGGCTTGGCGGGAAAAAACCTAATAGTTTTACAGTTTCGTCATATTATACTATACAATCGAACGGTAGAGACAAAGACGACCCCGACAGAACATCAATGACAATTACAGGACTTGCTCTCGGATTAGGAAAACGATTGAAAGCTCCTGACGATTTTTTCACACTCTACAACGAACTTAGCTTCCAGCACTATGATTTGAACAAATGGAGCTATTTCATTTTTCAAACCGGAACATCAAAAAATTTAAGCATTTCTTCAACTTTTGCCAGAAACTCTATTGATCAACCAATTTATCCTCGTCGAGGATCACTGTTTTCATTAAAACTACAGGTTACACCTCCATATTCATTATTGAACAATAAAGATTATTCACAAATGACAGATCTTGACAAATATGAATGGATTGAGTATCATAAATGGAATTTCAAAGCTTCCTGGTTTTCGAGAATTGCTGGCGATTTAGTTTTGAATACGAAAGCAGAATTTGGATTTTTGGGATACTTCAATTCAGATATTGGACCCTCGCCTTTCGAAGGATTCAATGTAGGAGGAGACGGACTTTCCGGATACAATTTGTATGGAAGAGAAACAATAGCCTTACGAGGATACGACAATGGAGCACTTACACCTTCAAGTGGAGGAAACATCTATAATAAACTCACAATGGAATTAAGATATCCGCTCTCGCTGAATCCGCAAGCAACACTTTACGGTCTGGCATTTCTCGAAGCAGGAAATTGCTGGTACGAATCCCGTAATTTTAATCCTTTCGATGTGAAACGTGCGGCAGGTATCGGTGTTCGTATTTTTCTGCCAATGTTCGGAATGCTTGGTGTTGACTTCGGATATGGCTTCGACGAAATTGAAGGAAAATCGGGAGTGAACAAATGGCAGCCACATTTTATTATAGGCCAAAGATTTTAATGACTTATCAATTTTTGGAATAATAATTGATGATGAAGCGAAATTATTAATTTAAAATATAGAACAATGAAAAAAATAGGATTGTTATTATTAACTGTAATTTTCAGCACAAGCATTGGGTTTTCTCAAAAATATGCATATGTCGATACAGAATATATATTAAATAATGTACCAACATATGAGTCGGCTCAAGACCAATTGAACCAATTATCTATCGAATGGCAAAAAGAAATTGAAGAAGTTTTTGCCGAAATTGACAAAATGTATAAAGATTTTCAAGCAGAAAAAGTTCTTCTTACCGAAGAAATGAAAATAAAACGTGAGGATGATATTATAAAAAAAGAAAAAGCAGCAAAAGAATTACAAAAAAAATATTTTGGGAAAAGTGGAGAATTATACAAAAAACGTCAAGAATTAATCAAACCAATTCAGGACGACATTTTCAATGCAGTTAAAGAAATTGCCGAAGAAGGAAACTATGCCGTAATTTTCGACACCGCAGGCAAAGGACTAAGCATGCTTTATACGAATCCAAAATATGACAAAAGCGACGATGTTTTAGAAAAAATGGGGTATAAAAACTAATAAATAATATATCTTTGCCACCAAATTAATATTAATAACAATTATGAAGAATCTAATAAAATTATTTTTTGTAGTAGCATTTGTTTGTTCCATTACTACTAGCTTTGCACAGAAAAATGCAAAATTCGGACACATCAATTCGCAGGAACTAGTACTTCTAATGCCCGAAAAACAAACAGCCACTACTGCTTTGCAAGAACATACAGCACAATTGGAAAATCAACTTATAGAAATGAATAAAGAAATTGAAGATAAATATGCTTTATTTATGCAACAAAGAGATACATATTCCGATTTGATAAGACAAACAAAAGAAAAAGAGATAGTAGATTTACAAGAAAGATTACAAAATTTTCAACAAACAGCTCAACAAGATATTCAACAAAAGGAAGCCGAACTTTGGCAACCGGTAATTGATAAAGCAAACAATGCAATCCAAGAAGTTGGTAAAGAAAATGGATTTACATACATTTTTGATGTAAGTGCCGGAGTAGTACTTTACTTTTCGCCAGAAAGTATTGATGTCCTGCCACTTGTAAAAACAAAATTAGGTATTACAACAACAACAGAATAAATATATTTGATCAATCAGAAAGACCATCTTGAGTTTTCAGGATGGTCTTTTTAATTTAATAAAATGAACTCAAAAGCAAAGCAAGCAATAGGAATTTTCGATTCTGGAGTTGGCGGACTTACAGTTGCTTCTGCTATCAAAAATTTGTTGCCAAGCGAAAAGATGATCTATTTTGGCGATACAGCCCATCTTCCTTACGGCGACAAATCTTCCGATTCAATAAAATATTATTCAAAAAAAATCACGGAATTTTTACTCGAACAAAATTGTAAAATTATTGTAATTGCTTGTAATTCTGCTTCCTCAAATGCCTATTTGACAGTAAAAGAATTGGTTGGAGACAGAGCAATTGTAATTAATGTAATTGATCCTGTAATTGATTTTGTTTTGCAAAACAAGCAACTTTCAAAAATTGGTGTTATCGGAACCAAAAGTACCATCGACAGTGGGACATATCAACGAAATATTAAATCGCAAAACAGTGATATAGAATTAGTTCCACTATCAACCCCTTTGTTTGCCCCAATGATAGAAGAAGGATTTATTTTCGATGATATTTCAAATGCAATAATCCGTTCGTATTTATCATTCGAGAAATTTAATAATATTGACTCATTAATATTGGGCTGTACACATTACCCAATTATCAGAAATCAAATTAGGAAATTCTTTAATTTTAATGTAGAAGTTATCGATTCGGCAAATGTAGTTGCAAGATATTTGCAAGATTTATTGATAGCAAAAAACTTACTGAATAGCTTACAAAATCCGCAACATAAATTCTATGTCTCAGATTATACATTATATTTTAAAAAAATTGCAGAAATGTTTTTCGATGGCGAAGTAATCCTATCAAAACTTAATTTCTGGAAATAAATTCAATCAAAAACATCCAATCAAAAACATTCAACCAAAAATAATCAATCAAAACCTTTACCTTTGCACTTTAAATAGAAAATAAAAATTGTGAATAATACGAAACCGCTTGTAGAAGCCATAATAGATGGTGTTAGAAAAATTAAAGGAATCAATATTGTCAATTTAAATTTGTCGAAACTGACCGATCCAGTATGCGAAAGTTTTATTATTTGTCATGGAGAATCGAACACGCAAGTTTATGCTATTGCCAATTCAGTAGAAAAAACAGTGAAAGAAACTATAGGTGAAAAAGCCTGGCACAAAGAAGGACTCGAAAACGCCCAATGGATTTTGATTGATTATGCTAATGTTGTAGTTCATATATTTCAAAAAGAATATCGCGACTATTACAAATTGGAAGATTTATGGGCAGATGCAGAAGTTATTAAAATTGAAAGCTAAAAAGTAATAAATCTAACATACTACCAGTAAGATATATTTTGAATAATAAACCCAAAATCATTGTACAGGAAATAAAAATGACAGACGAGAATAAAAATATAGCCGAAAAAAACGAGAACGATAAAAAAGAGGAGAGTAGAGATAAAAACACACAAAATCAGAGTGGCAAAAATAGAAATAAACCCACTGGTTTTCTGCAAAATAGTGGTAAAAATAATGGACAAAAAAAATTCAATACCTATTGGATTTATGGAATAATAGCCCTTGCTTTTCTAATTCTTCAGTTTGTAAATTTAGGAAGTAAAGCTGTTGAAATTACTCGACATAGGTTTGAGAACGAACTTCTTAAAGATAATGATGTAAAAGAAATCATAGTTGTAAATCGCGAAAAAGTAGAAATTTTCTTGCATCCTGAAATAGCCAATTCCGGGAAATATATAGAATTAACCGGAAATGAAATGCAAACAAATATGGCAAATGGTCCACATTTTTACTTTACAATTGGCTCCGTAGAAGTTTTCGAAAATCAGTTTAACGAAATACAAAAAAATACTCCTGCACAATATAAAGTATCATTAAAATACGAAAACCGAACCGATTTTTTTGGAGAAATAATTGGCTGGCTTTTCCCTGTTTTAATTTTTGTTGGGATTTGGCTTTTTGCTATTCGCCGAATGAGTGGTGGAGCTGGTCCCGGTGGAGGTATTTTCAATGTAGGAAAATCTAAAGCTCAACTATTCGATAAGAATTCTACAGTTAAAGTTGATTTTAAAGATGTAGCCGGATTAGAAGAGGCAAAAATTGAAATAAAGGAAATAGTAGATTTCTTAAAAAATCCAAAGAAATATACTGATTTAGGTGGGAAAATTCCGAAAGGAGCATTACTTGTAGGACCCCCCGGAACAGGAAAAACACTTTTGGCAAAAGCTGTAGCCGGAGAAGCACATGTTCCATTTTTTTCAATGTCGGGGTCAGATTTTGTTGAAATGTTTGTAGGAGTTGGTGCCTCTCGGGTAAGAGACCTTTTCAGGCAAGCTAAAGAAAAAGCACCATGTATTATTTTTATTGACGAAATTGATGCTATTGGTAGAGCTCGCGGTAAAAATGTAAATTTTGGCTCGAACGACGAAAGAGAAAATACGCTAAACCAACTTCTTACCGAGATGGATGGTTTTGCCTCCAACACCGGAGTTATTATTTTGGCTGCAACAAATCGTGCTGATATTCTTGACACTGCTTTAATCAGAGCAGGTAGATTCGACAGGCAAATTCATGTTGAACTTCCAGATTTGCAAGAGCGTAGAGAAATATTTGAAGTTCATCTGAAACCAATTAAGATTTCTAAAGAATTGAATTTAGACTTTTTTGCAAAACAAACCCCTGGATTTTCAGGTGCTGATATTGCAAATGTTTGTAACGAATCTGCATTGATAGCTGCCCGTAAAAATAGAAAAGAAGTTGGCAAACAAGATTTCCTTGATGCAATAGATAGAATTATTGGTGGCTTGGAAAAGAAAAATAAAGTAATTACACAGAGCGAGAAAAAAACCATAGCATATCACGAAGCAGGACACGCAACAATTAGTTGGCTGTTAGAGTACTCAAATCCGCTGGTTAAAATCACAATTGTTCCAAGAGGAAAAGCCCTCGGTGCTGCATGGTATTTACCAGAAGAGAGACAAATTACTACTACCGAACAAATATTGGATGAAATATGTTCTACCCTTGGCGGACGAGCAGCAGAGCAAATAATTTTTGGAAAAATCTCTACCGGTGCTCTTAACGACCTCGAAAAAGTTACGAAACAAGCCTATGCCATGGTTTCATATTTTGGGATGAGTAAAAAAGTTGGAAATATATGCTTCTACGATTCAAGTGGACAAAACGAGTATTCCTTTAACAAGCCGTATAGCGAAAAAACAGCAGAAATTATTGATACAGAAGTAAATGATTTGATTGAAACAAGCTATCAGCGAGCATTAGACCTATTATCTAAAAATAGAGATGGCCTTGAACAACTTGCAAAACTTTTGATAGACCAGGAAGTTATTTATAGCGATGATCTTGAAAAAATATTCGGAAAACGAGAGTTCGGGCAAACACGATTAGAGGAAATTGAAGAACTCAATAAAATACGAAAAGAAAAACTTTCGAAAAAATTAGAAGAAGAAAAATTAACAGAAAGCAAAAAATCCGAAGAAAAAAAATCCGAAGAAAAAGAAATTGAAGAAAAAAAGGAAATTGAAGAAGCGAAAGAAGATATTCCTAATCCCGAAAATTTGACAGCCCTCGATAAACTAAAACAGCGAATTGAGAAAAAAATGAAGAAAATGATGGAAGATATGGAAAAAAATAAAAAGAAATAACCCTTGCTGATATTTTAAAATTCTTTCAATTTGAACTCAAAACAACAAATATTATCTAAAATAAGTAACACTCTTGAAAAAAGAGAAAAAGGCATAATTCCTACAACAGATTTCGAAAGCCCGATTTATCACGAAAGTGAAGTTTCAGCATTGACGATTTTCGAGAATGAGCTAAAGAATGTTGATGGACAATTTTTTTTGTGCGAAAACGAAAACCATCTAGTAAAAGAAATTGAGGATTTTATAAAATCTAAATCTCTCAATAATATATTTTGCATTGACCCTGAAATACAGTACTGCATAGACAAGTCGAATATTAATTACTCTTCAGACAAGGACTCTTTTCTGCACATAGATTCTGCAATTACTTCCTGCGAATATCTCATTGCCCGTACCGGAAGTGTGATGGTTTCTTCAAAGCAAACTGCTGGAAGAAAACTTAATGTTTTTCCTCCAATTCATATTGTAATTGCACGAAAATCGCAATTAGTTTTTGAAATTTCAGAAGCCTACGAAAATATTATGAATAAATATAAAAATGTCGTACCTTCGATGATTTCAATTATCACAGGACCAAGTAGAACCGCAGACATTGAAAAAACATTGATATTAGGGGCACATGGTCCAAAAGAATTTATTGTTTTTCTGCTAAATTAAAAAAACATAGAATGGAAAAAGATTTAAAACTGGTTTATTCAACTAACAAAAATTATCAAGCAATAATAATTCGAAATTTGCTGATTGACAATAATATAGATTCGAAATTACTCAACAAAAAAGACTCATTGATACCAACTATAGGCGAACTTGAAGTATATGTGGACAAAAAGGACGAGAAAAAAGCGAAATCTATAATAAAAGAATTTTAGCTTTGAAAGATATTGTCCTACGATCAATTACGGGATTGATTTTCATTTCTCTCGTTATTGGCAGTATTTTGTTTAGCAGCCATACCAACGGGTTTAGCTTTGGTTTTCTTTTCTTACTATTCACTATTTTAGGAACTGTAGAATTTTATCAATTGTTAAAAAAACAAAAGATTTATCCCCAAACAACAATTGGAACAATTCTTAGTATCTCGATTTTTACAATAAACTTTTTGTTTGCTTTTCGCTTTTTTGAAAATTCCACTATATTTCTTCTCCTTTTTCCAATAATAACAAGCATATTTATTTTTGAACTGTATCGCAAACAGAAGCAGCCCTTTCTAAATATTGCCTACACTTTTCTTGCACCTGTTTTCATAGGAATACCATTTGCTATTCTCAATTATTTAGTTGCAAATTTCAATGGCCAAGAAATAGTGCATACACCAAATATTCTTGTAGGATTCTTCATTATTTTATGGATATATGATTCTGGAGCTTATGTTTTTGGCGTAAGTTTTGGAAAACACAGGTTGTTTGAGCGAATATCGCCAAAAAAATCGTGGGAAGGATTTATTGGAGGTAGCATAGTTGCCATTTCTGCAGCTAACGTGATTTCGGTTTTTTTTACTGAATTAAGATTATTCGATTGGTTAATAATTTCTGCAATAATTATAGTTTTTGGCACATTTGGAGATTTGGTAGAATCCCTGCTAAAAAGGGAACTAAACATTAAAGATTCTGGCAATATTTTACCTGGTCATGGAGGAATATTGGACAGATTCGATGGTATTTTTCTTTCAGTTCCAATAATTTTTGCTTATTTGCAGATTGTTAGAATTGATATTTGAAATAACTTATTTTATCTGCGAGTTTCTAAAAAATAGATAAATGAAAATACATAAAGAAGGCTACAATATTTTGCTAATTTTTTTCATAATAATTTCTATAATTGATTTGCTGTTATTTTATTTTGTGCCTAACGAGATAATTGTTGTACCCATTATCATTACTGTTATTTCAGCAATTTTCTATTTTTTCTGTATCTATTTTTTCAGAGTTCCTGATAGAAAAATCGAAGCCAACGACAATCTAGTAACAGCACCCGCCGATGGTAAAATTGTTGTAATAGAAAAAACCGACGAGCCTGAATATTTCAAAGAAAAAAGAGTACAAGTTTCTATTTTTATGTCTCCCTTGAATGTTCATATAAATTGGTTTCCGATAAGTGGAATTGTGAAATATTGCAAATATCACAAAGGAAAATATTTACTGGCATGGCATCCTAAATCTTCAATACTGAACGAAAGAAACACCGTTGTTGTTGAGAATAATTCAGGTAAAGAAGTTTTGTTCCGCCAAATAGCTGGCACAGTTGCACGCCGTATTGTTTGCTTTACTAAAGAAAATCAGAAAGCAATTCAAGGCGATCTGTTCGGGCTAATAAAATTTGGTTCCAGAGTAGATATTTTTCTTCCGGAAGATGCAAAAATAAAAGTCGAAATAGGACAAAAAGTTAGTGGGAATAAAACTGTGATTGCAAATTTCGAATAGCAGTTTTTTATCTTTTTTTTCAATATCTTATAAGTATTTTCTGATACGAAAATATCAATAATTGCAAAAATCCTGAAACTTTTGCTTCAAGTAGGTTTATAAAATAAACAAAAACATGACAAACAAAAAGAATCGAATCTTCATTTCAAAAAATCTAATTATTGATTCATGGGATAAATTAGAACCATACTTTTTAGATTTAAAAGAAAGAAAAATTGATAGTAAAAATAGTATCGAAAAATGGTTAGCAAATCGTAGCGAATTAGATGCTGTTCTCGAAGAAGACCTTGCCTGGAGATATATAAAAATGAATTGCGATACCACAAAAGAAGAGCTTTCCGATTCGTTCAAGTTTTTTATTTCAGAAATTGAACCAAAAGTTTCGGAATGGTCTAATGTGCTCGACATTAAATTTTTAGAATCGTCTCCAGAAAATTCTTTAAAAGAAAAAAAACATAAAATTCTGATAAGAGCAATTCAGAAGAAACAGGAAATTTTCAGAAAAGAAAATATTCCGGTAATAGCAAAAATGCAAGAAGAGGAGCAAGAATACGGGGTAATTGCTTCGAAAATGACAATTGAATACGATGACGAAGAAATGACTTTGCACAAAGCTGCTAACTTTTTGAAAAATGTCGATAGAAAAATTCGTAGTAAGGTGTACGAATTGATAAACAATAGAAGATTGCAAGACTCTGAAAACCTTAATAAATTACTGTCTCGTTTGATAAATAAAAGGCAAACAATTGCAAAAAATTCAGATTTCTCTGATTATGTAAATTATAAATTTGCTGAATTAGGAAGATTTGATTATTCGATTGACGATTGTCTGAATTTTCATAAATCTATTGCAAAAGAGGTGGTTCCAATAATAAATTCTTTGCACAAAAAACGTAAAGAAACTTTACAACTTGATAAACTTCGTCCGTATGACTTGGATGTTGATGTCAATCTTCAACCAGCTTTAAAGCCTTTCGAAAATAGCAATGAACTAATAGACAAAACCATTAATTGTTTTTCCGAAATAAACCAAAAATTTGGTGAATACATCCGAATAATGAAAGAAAATCGGTTTTTAGATTTGGAGGCACGAAAAGGAAAAGCTCCAGGCGGTTTCAATTATCCTTTATATGAAAGCAATATCCCTTTCATTTTTATGAATGCTACCGGAAACATTCGCGACCTTGAAACTATGGTTCACGAAGGAGGACATGCAATTCATTCATTTTTAACAAAAAATCTGGAACTTGTCGATTATAAATCTTTGCCATCAGAAGTTGCCGAATTGGCTTCAATGTCGATGGAGCTGATTTCTATGGAATTTTGGCATCATTTTTTCGACTCTCACGAAGATTTGAAAAGAGCTAAACGTACCCAATTGGAAGGAATTATCTCAGTCTTGCCATGGGTAGCTACTGTCGATAAATTTCAATCTTGGCTTTATCAAAATCCAAATCATAGCTTCGAAGAAAGAGAAGAAAATTGGACTAGAATTTTCAAAGAATTTGCCGGAACTGAAATTTCATACGATGGGTATGAAAACTTCCAGTCGAATCTTTGGCAGAAACAATTGCACATTTTCGAGGTGCCATTTTACTATATCGAATATGCAATTTCACAGCTTGGCGCGATTGCCATTTGGCGAAATTTCAAAAAAAATCCGAAGCTTGCATTAGACAAATATCAAGAAGCCTTAAAATTAGGATATACAAAAACTATCCCTGAAATATATGAAACTGCTGGAATAAGATTCGATTTTTCGGCCGAATATGTGAGAGAGCTTATGGAATTTGTAAAAAGTGAACTTGAGAGTTTAGGATAGTGATAAATAGGCTCATTCATTACTGTCTGCATCAAGCTCTTCATTCTTAAATATATAAGCCAAAATAATCCCAGCAATTGCTCCAAAAAGATGTCCTTCCCAGGAAATACGAACTTTTGTGGGAAAAATACCCCAAAACAATCCGCCATAAAAAATTACAATTGCCACAGCAATTACTATAGATTTGAAATTCTTGCGGAAAAATCCATTTGCAATTAAAAAAGCTGCAAGACTGTAAATCAGTCCACTGGCTCCTACATGATAAGACGAGCGGGCAAAAATCCATACTAAAATTCCACCTCCCAAAATTGATAGAATCACAATTTTTGGAGCTACGTTTTTATAGAAAATAAGCATAGTTAGCAAAAGGAAAAACACCGGCAAAGTGTTAGACACTAAATGAAAAATATTGGCATGAAGAAATGGCGAAAAAAATATTCCAATTATTCCTTTCGCTGTTCGGGGGGAAATGCCAAATCTGGTTAATTCAAATGGCAAAATGAAATCAATTAGCCAAATTGCCCATAAAACTACAATAAATAAGAACGAAAATTTAAGATTTTGCTTTAAGTTCATCAATCCATAAATTTAGTTTAGAAATAAAAATATCATTCATTTTTTTATTACAGCCCGACAATTCTATGTAGGTTTTGTTTTTCTCCGGAAAAGTATGAATTGCAAGATGACTTTCAGCTAATAGCCACAAACCAGTATATCCTTGTGGTTTGAAATGATGATCGACCTGTGCTAAAATATTATATCCTGAAGCGTTAAGAATAGAATTAAGTTTTGTGTTTAATAGCTCAGGTTCAATTACTTCAATCCATTTTGTATAATTAAATATCAATTTATTCATGTTTCAAAAATAATAAAAATGGGAATAAGAAATGTCCTAAATCTTAGTATTTTTGCTTTTGTGAATATGAATGTAGTCAAATATCGGAAGATTATTGTTTTCTATTTTTCGGGAACAGGAAATGCGAAACGAACATCGCAATGGATAGTTGAAAAAGCAAAAAAAATTGGCATTGAAAGCAAGCTCATAAATATTGCAAACTTCACTGAAATTAAAAAATTAAGCTTTTCAGAAAACACAATTATTGGATTTTGTTATCCAACCCATGGATTCAATGCTCCTCCAATAGTCTTGAAGTTTTTAGTAAAGTTCCCAAAAAGCAATACAGATATTTTTTTGATTAACACACGGGCAGGCATGAAATTGCATAAAATTTTCACTCCCGGAATTAGTGGGTTTGCTATAATTTTACCTGCAATAATACTTAAATTGAAGGGCTACAGATTAATTGCATCTCGTCCACTTGATTTGCCTTCAAACTGGATTTCCTTTCATCCTGGTCTAAAAGAAAATGTTATTCGTTCAATTTTTGCAAGATGCCATAACATAATTGACAAATTTGCTGATAAAATTTTTACAGGCAAAAAGATTTATCGTGCATGGTTCGATTTGCCTATAGATATTCTGATTTCACCAATTTCTTTAGGATATTATATTATTGGTCGGTTCGCTCTTGCTAAAACATTTTTTACAAATGATGCCTGCAACAAATGTGGCATCTGTGCTGAATTTTGTTCGACAAATGCCATAAAACTTATTGATAATCGTCCGTATTGGACATTCAATTGCGAAAGTTGCATGAAATGCATGAATAGTTGTCCGAAAAGAGCTATTGAAACTGCTCATATATTTACATTTTTCCTTTGGTGGATAGCATTTTCAGTTGCTCCATTATATGTTTTTAAATTTATTAAAAATGTCCTTAATTTTAGATTCCATTATTTAATTAGTGAGATAATTTATTGTATTGTTGGAATTATTATTATTTGGTTGAGCTATTATTTCTTGCATTTTTTGCTTAGATATAAATATTTCAATAAAATTTTTCAATACACAGCATTAACAAAGTACAAATTTTGGAGACGTTATAAAATTCCTAAAAATATTGAATAAACTAATTGTAATTATGAATTAATTATGCATTTCTATTTTCAAATCTCCCAATCCTCAAATCCTCATATCTTTTTATTATTTTGCAAAAAATTAAATAGCTGAAGATGAAAACAAAAAATGAAATTGTAAAAAACTGGTTGCCACGATATACCGGAATTCCAATATCAAAATTTGGAAAATATATTTTACTAACAAATTTTCAAAGATATGTCGAATTGTTTGCTTTATGGAAGAATGTCCCGATAGACGGTATAGACAAGGCAATGCCAAATGCAACTTTTGAAGATATTACCATTATCAATTTCGGAATGGGAAGCCCAAATGCTGCAACAATAATGGATTTGTTAAGTGCCATACCTCCCAAAGCCACGCTATTTCTTGGCAAATGCGGAGGCATTAAGAAAAAAAACAAACTTGGCGATCTCATTTTGCCAATTGCAGCCATTCGTGCCGATGGAACTTCCAATGATTATTTGCCACCTGAAGTGCCGGCACTACCAGCATTTAGTTTGCAAAGGGCAGTTTCATCAACCATTAGAAATTACAAACGAGACTATTGGACAGGAATGGTTTTCACTACCAACAAACGAGTTTGGGAATACGACGAACGTTTCAAAAAATATTTGCATAAAACTCGATCAATGGCAGTTGATATGGAAACTGCCACTATTTTTAGTGTTGGCTTTTACAACGAAATTCCGAGCGGGGCGCTTCTTCTTGTTTCCGACCAACCAATGATTTCGTCCGGAGTAAAAACTACCGAAAGCGACAATGAAGTTTCACGAAAATTTATACAAGACCATTTGAAAATAGGAATTGACTCTTTGCTCCAAATTTCCCAAAACAAAAAATCTGTTAAGCATTTGAAGTATATGTAATTAACGAAAAATTGATATTTTTGTATTATATTTATTTTCATAGAAAAATTAGGTTTATTCCAATTATATAATGAAGAAAAGAGATTGAATTACAATTTATCCAATCAGCAATAATTACGGACTCGGAGAACCTAAATTATTTAAAAGACTGACTAAATGAAACATTAAAGACTTTATGAGCACTAAATTTTTTACAAATAACAAGGACAATACTATTTTTCAGAAATTCAAAGGAATTTTTGTAAACATGAAAGACATTTATGCATTTCATGCGGTTGTTGGATATTTTAGGTCATCTGGATATTTTGCACTTCAAGAATATTTGAAAGAGATAGAGGACGTTAAAATTTTGGTGGGCATTAATGTTGACCAAATGTTTGCCGAAGCTCAAAGAAAAGGACTTTTATATTTTGGAGATGAAGAAAAAACTAAAACGGAATTTCTAAAATGGTTTATTCAGGATTTGAGAGAAGCAAAATATTCTGAACAAGTTGAAAATGGAGTTTTAGATTTCATACAAGACTTGATTGATGGCAAAATAGAAGTCAGAGCTCATAACTCAAAAGCAATTCATGCAAAATTTTATCTGTTCCTACCAGAGAAATACACTGAACATTCAGATGGTTGGGTTATCATGGGTTCTTCAAATCTTACAGAAGCTGGATTAGGAATAAAGAAATCGCCAAACTATGAACTAAACATTGCACTGAAAGATTATGATGACGTAAAGTTTTCAAATGGAGAATTTGAAAAACTTTGGGAAGAATCTACTCCAATACTACCAGCAGACATACAGGACTTCAAAAAGAAAACACATATTGGACAGGAATTTACACCATTTGAAATATACATGAAATTACTAATTGAATATTTTGGAGGAAATATTGATTATGACCCTGATACTGTTGGTGATTTGCCAAAAAGCTACAAAAAATTGAGTTATCAGGTTGATGCTGTAAATCAGGGCTTTCAGATGTTAATGGAACATAACGGATTTTTCCTTGCAGACGTGGTTGGATTGGGGAAAACGGTTGTTGCCTCAATGATTGCTAAAAGATTCTTAATTGCAAATGGTTCATTAAACACAAAAATATTAGTTGTATATCCACCTGCAATTGAAAAGAATTGGAAGAGTACTTTTAGGTTGTTTGGAATTGACAGGCACACTAAATATATTACGAATGGAAGTCTTGAAAAAATATTAAAAGGTGATGACTTGAATTATTGGGCAAAAGAAGACTATGACTTAATCCTTGTAGATGAAGCCCACAAATACAGAAATCATACTTCAAAAAGTTTTGGGTTTTTACAAAGAATCTGCAAAGCACCAAGAAATGGAGATGGATTAGTGAAAGCTAAAAACAAAAAAGTAATGTTAATTTCTGCAACACCTCTAAATAATAGACCGCAGGATTTATATTATCAATTACTTTTATTTCAAGATGCTCGTAAGAGTACTTTACCAGTTACAAACTTACAGTCATTTTTTGGTCCTATTATTCGAGAATATAGAGATATTATTAGAGAAGACGAACCTAATATCAAACAGATTAGAGAATTATACAATACAATTAGAGAAAAAATAATATCACAAATTACTGTACGTAGAACAAGACGAGATTTAAAAAATTACCCGAAATATATTGATGATTTAAAAGATCAAGGAATAATCTTTCCTGAGATAGCACCTTTGAAACCTGTTATTTACAATTTAAATACAAAATTAAGCAAGCTATTTTATCATACAGTTTTCTATTTAACCGATAGAATAAACTATTACAGATATCAGGCAATACGATATTTGAATGAAGATTTAAGAGATACATATTACGACCAAGCTGTTTTGGTTTCAAAATCATTGGCAGGTATTATGAAAACGCTTATGATTAAAAGGTTGGAAAGTAGTTTTTTCGCATTCCGAAATACCCTTAAAAATCTTTTGACTTCAACAGAACGAATGATTGAAATGTTTAATAATAACAAAGTTCTTATTGCCCCAGATTTAAACATAAATGAACTTATTGAAAAAGGATTTTCGATGGAGGACATTGAAAACATGATTATTGAATTGAACACAGAGAATCCAAAGAACAACATATTTGCATCAGACGACTTTGAGCCTGAATTTTTAGATAATTTAATTAAAGATAAAAAGTTACTGCAAGAGCTATTTAATGAATGGGAGCAAATTAAGGAAGATCCCAAATTAGACACATTGTTTGCAGAAATTGATAATGAATTGTTTAATAAAGACATTAATCCAACTGGTCAATTAATCATATTTACCGAAAGTAACGACACTGCAAATTACCTTGCTGAAAAGTTAGAAGATTATAAAGGAAAAGGAATCTTAAAAATCTCATCAAAAAACAGAAAGAAAATATTTGAAACAATTCAAAAGAATTTTGATGCTAATTATATCGGTAAAAGAGAAGATAAGTATCAAATTTTAATTACTACAGATGTACTGGCAGAGGGCGTAAACCTACATCGTGCCAACGTTCTTATAAACTATGATACTCCCTGGAATGCAACACGATTGATGCAAAGGACAGGAAGAATTAACAGAATTGGTAGTGTTGCTGGAGTTGTTTATAATTTTAATTTTTATCCATCTCAGCAAGGTGATGAAGAAATAAAACTACAAGGATTTCATTCTGCTTTGGGAGAAGATGCACAAGTATTTACTCATGAAGAGTTAGTTGAACAGTTTGAACTGTTTAAAGAAGGAATACCAGATGAAGAAGACAAACGCTTACTATATTTACGTTTCATTAGAGAATTTAAAGACAATAATCCAAAAGAATTTAAGAGAATTCAAGAGTTTCCTTTAAAAGCAAGAACTGTTAGGAGTAATAAATTCGCCAAAGATGATGAAACAAAAAATGCTTCTTTGATTTTCTTAAAATCTCCATATAAAATGGAATTTTATAAAGTGGACGAAGAAGACAAAGTTTCATCTTTAACATTTCTTGAAGCTGCAAATCTTTTTGAAGCAAAAGCAAGCGAACAAGGATTAGATATTCCAAAGATTCATTATAAACACGTTCAAGCTGCCTTAAACGAATTTGAGCAAGACTTTTTAGGTTCATCAGACGAAATGGTTACCACTACTGATAAGGCAGATGCCATTTCGGCACAGGCTAAAAAGTTTTTACGTGATTTTAAATCAATTACCCGTAAAGAGATAACAAAAAATGCAAGTACCGCTTTGATGGACCTGATTGATAAAGGAACATTCACACCGCTTCCAAATGAAATTAGAAAGCTAAAAAGAAAACTTGATAAAAAAACGGTTTCATACGGACAAGCGGACAGCCTAATTATTGCAATAGCTCAAAAATATGAGGCATTTGAAGACGAAGAGCAAACAGAAACTTTCAATATAGAAATTGAAACAAATATTGCACCTGAGATAGTAATAACAGAAACTTTTATTAATCTTGAATAACAATAAATAATGAAAAATTGGATTGATAAAGCAGTTAATTATTTAGATAAAAGTTTGGGGAAAGTACCTCATGAGCTAAATGAGATAGACTGGAAAGAATCGTTATCGCCGAATAATAGAAAATTAAAACAGCATATCTGTGCATTTTCTAACTTGCCGGGTGGTGGTTTTTTAATATTTGGAGTTGATGATAAAAAAGTTGCTCCTATTGGAGTAACACAAAGAGATGCTAAAGCAATCGTTGAAAAATTAGCATCTCTTTGTCGTAATGGTGTTGAACCTCTTGTAAGTATTGACCATAGTGTAGAAGCTTATAATAATGTTCAATTACTATTTGTTTATATTAAAGAAAGTGCAGAAAAACCAGTGCATATTTCTGGGAAAACGATTGAAGAGTCATTTATTAGAAGTGGAGGAACTACCCGAATAGCTTCTCGCCAGGAAATTGGTGCATTAATGTTAAATAGCAAAAATCCAACTTTTGAAGAGCTTCATGTTTCAAAGCTTATCAATGAAATAGAAGTTATTACCTTATTGGCCTATGATGTTATTTTAGAACTACTTAAGAAGCCTATCCCTACTGATATTAATGAAATTGTACTCTGGCTTGAAGATGAGAAAATGATTAAGAATGTTGACGGTAAAGGATTCTATATTACTAATTTTGGTGCTCTTTCAGCAGCTAAGAATATTAATAAATTTGATGGCCTAAGCCGCAAATCAGTTCGTCTCATTAAATATGAAGGAAAAACTAAAATATTCGAGAGTAAAGAATATCCAGGTTCAAAAGGTTATGCTGTGGGATTTGAAGCTTTAATCAAATTTGTAAAGGGCTTATTACCAGGGAGCGAAGTTGTGAAACACGCACTTAGAGAAGAAACTTCTGTTTATCCGGAAATTGCTTTACGAGAATTAATTGCAAATGCTCTAATTCATCAAGACTTTACTATTCGAGGCACAGGACCGATGATAGAGATATTTGAAGATAGAATAGAATTTACAAATCCGGGGAGACTCCTACCAACTAAGAAAATTGATAGGTTGATAAGAACAACACCTGAATCTCGAAATGAAATTTTAGCAGCAGCTTTTCGCAGATATAATATTTGTGAGGAAAGAGGCTCCGGTTTTGAAAAAGCAGTTACTGCGATTGAATTGTTTGGACTTCCTCCACTTAAATTCGAACAAGGAGAGAACTATTTTAAAGTTACTATGTATGCACTTAGGACTTTTGCAAAAATGACCAATAACGAAAGAATAGAGGCTTGCTACCAGCATAGTATTATTCAGTATTATGGCAATGAAGGCTTTAACAATGCTTCACTTCGTAAAAGATTTGGTATGCACGATAAACAAGCACCTCAAATTTCGAAGCTTATTAAAGAAGCTATTGATGCCGGAAAAATTAAAGTAAAAGATCCCGAAAGTGAATCCAAAAAATTTAGTTTATATATACCTTACTGGGCTTAATGTTTTATTTAATTCAAAAATGAAAAAAATGTTTATCAGGTTGATTATCAATACGTTTTTATTTAACTCGGATTCGGAAAGATATAAGAGTTTAATTAATTACAATTTCGAAAACAATCTTATCGTCCTGAGTATCAATGCATTTTTATTTAACTCGAATTCGGAAAATTAAAATTATGGACAAAAAATATTTATATAAAATTTTCTCCAAAGCTTTTTATCAATTGGAATGGATAAAAGTTTTAAAAGATGTGTTTGGAGCAAGTCAATTACTGGTACAGCCAAATCATATTATGCTGCCAAGTAATGATAGAGCAAAAGCAGCTTATGAACTTGGTAACTTCACTACTTCTGATGATAGAATTATAGGTTTATACAAAATTGAACTGAATGAAGATGTTTGGTTAGAGCGTAATAAAGTTGGTTTGCGTGAATTACTCCGAAAGGTTTATGACTATGATGTTGATGGTGCAATTATCGTATTTGAGCAAAGTAAAAAATGGCGTTTATCTTTCGTATCGGAAATCAAAATCTTAAATGATGAAGGCGAAGTAATAAAACAAGCTACCGAACCCAAACGATATACTTATTTGCTTGGCGAAGATGAAAAAGTAAGAACACCATCGGATAGACTTAGCAAACTTGTAGGCAAAACACTTACTTTAAACGATATTCTTGAAGCCTTTAGTGTTGAAGCCTTAAACGAAGAATTCTATAAAATAATAGCTCACTATTTCTATCAATTGATTGGTGTCAATATTGGGAAAGGCAAAAAAGCTACTGATTTTGGAGATGGTATTTTGCACTTGCCAAGTGTACCCAAAACAAATAAGTTAGTTTATCAGGAATTTGCAGTAAGATTAATTGGTAGAACAATTTTTTCGTGGTTTTTGAAAATGAAAAAATCTGATGCCGGCAAGGAACTTTTACCGGAGGATTTGCTTTCTTCAAAAGCTGTTAAAAACAATTCAAACTATTATCACAGCATCTTAGAACGGGTTTTTTTCCAAACCTTAAATACTAAAATGGAAAATAGACTTGGTGGATTGCCACAGGGCTGTGAAATGATTCCTTTTTTGAATGGTGGCTTATTTGAACCTGATTATGACGATTATTACAAACCAAACAAAGCAACAGGTATTTCAGAAAATTTAACCTGCATAATTCATAAAAACAAGCAAAATGATGTTAATATTCTGTAATACAGACAAATGCAAGCTTTGATAAAAAACATTAATTTTTTAAATAAAAATGGAGTTCATGTATATTTTTTTCC
>Ga0233431_1000180_pt1 | contig 145045 bp, 156 predicted proteins | sample SI_118_April2016_FD_179867 | JGI IMG/M metagenome (GOLD analysis project Ga0233431, IMG submission 179867) | Seawater microbial communities from Saanich Inlet, British Columbia, Canada - SI_118_April2016_200_MG | ecosystem: Environmental > Aquatic > Marine > Inlet | place: Canada: British... | reverse complement strand
CAAATGTAGCGACTGTGGAGAAGATGCCGAGGTTCCATTCAAGCCAACCGAGGGTCGTCCAGTCTACTGCCAGGAATGCTTCAAGAAGCACGCACCACCACGCAGGTACTAGGTTACCTCAAACAATAGGAAATCCCGGAAACGGGGTTACCAGAAATCAACTTTTATTAACTTATTAAACTAGGGTACTTGTTGCCGCATCTACTTGGAAACGTCTCTCAAAAGGGCGTCTAAATGTCAATATTTAACGATGAAATTGAGTGACGCAGGTTCTCCCTTGCTGTTTCCTCATATTTCTCCCTGAAATGATCCGTTTGGTATATCGAGTCCCTCTCAAGAAACCCATTCAGGATTTCCGTCCTCCCCTTCCTGAACCGGTCCTCCGGCACCCAACCATACTCCATCCTGACGCCTTTCTCGTATTCCTCAAACGTTTGTTCGTCCCTTCCAAGAATCGCCAAATCGATGTCCATCAAGTACTGTTCGTCATCGTCTCTAGCTGAGGCTTCATGTTTTGTGGACATTATCAAACGAGATATTCGATTCATAGAATCTGTTTCCAGTAACCCGCTGAGGGCTCTTTCTGCGTATTCCTTGCTCGCATCTTCGTTATCCTTTCCCCTCGGGTCATACACAGCATCGTGGAACCAGAGTGCCAACCAAGTATCGAATGAGTGAGTTAGAAAATGGTTCACTTCGTTGAACTCCTCAAGGCATGCCTCTATGTGGTCTAGATTATGATAATGCCTCTGGGCTTCATTGTATCTGATGATAAGATCTTCGTAGATAGCTGTAAGGGCTGCATCCTCTGTTTTTGTGCCCCACATATCAAGCCATTTACCGAGAGAAACCACTGTTTTCATGTTTGTTCCTCTATTTTTACTCAAAATCTTTTTTGTATAATTTCCATCCAACAACACTTACAATGAAAACTATGAGAAGTATTATGAATCCCACAACGAATCCTACGACGTAAGATGCCCTCATCCTGTTTCTCTGGAGGGCGGTGACGTATATCCTTATCCTGCTGAATTAGGTAATGATTCTGGTATCTACCTATATACCGCGACCCCTATCGTGTCGTAATTCGAGGGACACGATTGAAGTTAAACGACATAGCGATTATCAGCGCCAACAGCCTCACTGAGCGCAAGTTCAGGTTCGCGTTAAACCTCATTGGCATCCTGATCGGGTGCGCCGCAGTAACTGGACTGATTTCCCTAACTCAGGGGATGAACGCGGAGATAAGCGGTGAGTTGGGTGCCCTAGGTGGAAACACAATTACAGTGATACCCGGACGTATGGGGCCAGGGCAGGGTATGGGTGGTGATATTAGTCCAACCCTTGACTGGAGAGACGTAAAGCTGCTTGAAGAATTATCTGATATTGACCTTGTAGCCCCCACAGTCTCCGGTGGTGCTGTGTCCTACTCTCTCAAAGGAGACCCGTATATGGTCTCGGTCACCGGTATCACCGACACCTATTTCCTGATAAATGAGGGAGCAGAGGTCGCTGAGGGCAGGGTCCTTCTTAGAAGCGATAACGCTGTTGCCGTGATTGGGCATAACGTGGCTAATCCTGACCCAGATGAGGGTGCCCTACTGGATGTAGGTGACCGTATCAAGTTAACCGCGGAGGTTAGCGGAGTTGAAAAGTTCCTGACTGTTCGCGTAGTAGGCATACTTGAGGAAACAGGGGGCGCAATGGGTGGAGACAACGATTTCTACATCCCCATAAAGGCATGTGAACAGTTCTTCGAGACCGATGGTGAGTATTACACCATTCAGGTCCTAGTCGAGGACAGTGAACTTGTCGAAGCAGTCGCGTACAACATTGAGGACGAGATAGAAGGTGTCACAGCGATGACCGCTTCAAGCGCGATGGATATGATCAGTTCAATCACTGGGACCATCGAGGCTGTACTCGGTGGTGTAGCCGCAATCAGCCTCCTAGTTGCGGGGGTCGGTATAATTAACACTATGACTGTTTCAGTCATGGAGCGAACAAAAGAAATCGGCACAATGAAAGCAATTGGGGCAAAGAGCACAGATATCCTTTTCATGTTCATGGCTGAGGCAGCCTTGACTGGAGTTGTCGGTGGTATCCTTGGTGCAGGACTGGGTTTTATCCTCGGAGATGTCGTTGGGGGTTTCGTTGGTATATCCTCGGCACCGACATTCACTCTGGCATTAATGGTTATAGGGTTTGCAGTTGTAACAAGTGTGGTTTCAGGGCTTTACCCCTCTTGGAGCGCGTCCAAGCTGAGCCCTGTGGAAGCGTTAAGGCACGAGTAAATTACTCGTTCTGAACGAACTGTACAAGGAACCCGTTTGGGTCTCGTACGGTTATTATCTTCCTCTTTGTGTCCTTGTTTGTCGTTGGGCCATCCATCTCGTAACCTTTAGCCTTCAACTCCTCCGCTGCCTTCTCGATGTCATCGACAAGTATCGCGTAGTGGCTGAAACCCGGGTTATCTGCAACCCCAGTCAGGTTGATGTCTATGACAAGTCCGGTGCTTGATTTGAGCTGGGCTGCTGCCCTTCCTCCGTGCTCAAGCTTGTGGACAAACTCGAATCCCATGTCCTTGTAGAATTTAATTGCCTCGTCTAGGTCTGTAGCGAAAAAGTGTAGGTGGTCTGTTCTGATATGCTTCATACCTCCTTTACCATCGCAAACCATATAGCCTTAACGACAAATATCTAACTAATACCTTTAGGAAAACATTACATGTCAAAACTTACATCTATCGCCAATTTCACGGTCGCAAACAGTTGCAATGGCAGATGCACGACCTGTAATATTTGGAAGAGCGACCCCGCCCCAGATCCCCCTCTAGATCAAATTACGGATTTTTTCAAGGATAACAGAGAGACATTGAAAGACTTGCGGTTCATACAGCTCACAGGTGGCGAGGCCTTCCTGCGAGACGACCTTCCAGAGATAGCTGAGGCTGTGCATAGTGTAGCCCCCAAGTGCATGATGTGGATTCCTACGAATGGGTTACTACCCGAGAAGATCCATCTTACGACAAAGGAGATTATGCGGCGGATTAACAAGCCCCTAGTTGGTGTAACCATATCTCTCGATGGTGAGGGTGATATACACGACAAGCAGAGGGGCATAGATGGAAGCTACAAAAAAGCCATGCAGACCCTCCAACTGCTAAGCGAACTCAAGACCAATTTCAACACGTTACAGCTTTCAACCGGGTTCACCTTGACAACCCAGAACTATATGCATGCTCCACTCGTTCAGAGAATATCCTACAGGCATGAGGCAGATTTCAGCATACGCCCCGTGAATGTCAGCGAGCACTACTATCAGAACGTTGGACAGAACGCCAATTTTGACCCTGAAGAGGTGTGGAAGATTGTGAGATTCATAGCTCAATTGGCAAGAAGCGAGAAAGGTATGACCAACAGCTTAACGATGGTAGCGTATCTGAGAGGGGTTAGGGAATTCATCAGTAGCGGCAGGACTCTTCCATGTTCTGCTGGTAAGGAGTCCGTCTTTATTGATGGGTTTGGCGATGTCTTCCCTTGTATAGTGATGAACCACAAGTTAGGTAACGCCTATGAGACGCCATTGAAGGAGATACTGGCCTCGGATGAAACCCGGAACGCATGTGAGGTAATAGACGAGTTAAAATGTCCAACGTGCTGGCTTGAGTGCGAGGTATACAGAGATATAAGAAAAGACTGGAGGCGTCTATTGGACGCTTTCTGGTGGAGTTTTAACCAGTTCTCTTTATGAGGTGATACCCGAACTGGGTCTTGACTGGCTCTTTTGTGGTCTCTCCGACTTTCATATCAAAGACTGCTGTCTCGAAAGCCTTGACCATCTGGCCCCTGCCAAAGTCTCCGAGGTTTCCTCCCCTTTTACCCGATGGGCATGTGCTGTGCTGCTTTGCAAGGTCCGCAAACTTTGCTCCGCCCTTGAGTTCTTCAAGTAGCTTCAGTGCCTGGCCATGCTTCTCAACGAGAATGTGTGATGCTTTTGCTTTAGACATGGACATAACTGACACATTATTGGTTTTAAGGGTAATGCGTTCGCGGTTGATATCTGTCAATAAATTGGCTAGTCTAAAAGAAGTTGAAAATGAATAAAATGGAGAAGTTTACTCCACGAAAGGCTGCTTATGGCGCAGGATTGCCTCAGTGACCTCTGGCCTCATCTGCGATGCGTCAGGGTTCTTGCCCTCTGAGAGAAGCTGCCTCATGACCCTTCCCTTGAAGTTCTCCCTGTCCTCGTTGCCGTGGGGGCAGATCTTGTCGTTCTGGGGTCCGCCGCATTTGTTGCAGTGGAAGAAGTTCCTGAAGAAGATTGGTGCGATTCCCAGGTCTGGGTAATCGTCGAATATCTCCTGTGCCTCGAATGGGCCGTAGTAGCTTCCTACTCCCGCGTGGTCTCTTCCTACTATGAAGTGGCTGTTGCCGTAGTTCTTCCTGACGATGGCGTGGTGGATTGCCTCCTTGGGTCCCGCGTAACGCATCTCCATCTCCAGTGTGACTAGGGTTGCTGCGTTCTTGAGGAAGTAGTTGTCGATGAGTGCTTGGTAGCTCTCAATGATTACTATGTCTGTAAAGTCTCCCGCCTTCTTCTTGCCGATTAGTGGGTTGATGAACAGTCCATCTACGAAGCTTAGCGCTGTCTTCTGGACGTACTCGTGTCCCATATGGGGGGCGTTCCTTGTCTGGAATCCCGCTACTGTCCTCCAGCCTTTTTCCTTGAACAGGAACCTTGTCTCCTCTGGCTTGAGCCTGTACTTGGGGAACTTACCTGGGTGCTCGTTGAATATCTCGATTGATCCACCAACTAGGACTGGTTTCATGCCCATTGTTTTGGCTACGCCGGGGTGCTCCGCGTCTGTTGTCTTGTAGATGTTCTGACTGTAGACTTCCTTGTCCCAGCCGTACTTGTCATCGACGTTTACAACCGCAAAGAGTTCGCCGTTGCTCTCCAGTGCGATGGAGTCTCCCTCTTTGAATGATTCTGCGTCTTTCTCAGTTACATCCAGAACAATTGGGATGGTCCATGGGGTGTCATTGCTTAACCTGCCCTTACCGACCACCGTATTGAAGTCTGTCTGATTTAATGGTCCCTTAAGTGGGCTGTACAAACCGAAGGCAATGTTCTCGAAGTCAAGCCTATTCTCATGACTTACTGCGATCGCTGGCATCTCACCTGCTTCTGCCTTAACTTTTTCCTGTTTGGATGCTGGTGTGAGTCTGTTCACCAGTTTTCCGCCGTGAGGTCTGGGCATCAGAATCACTCGATGTATCCTAGGCGCCTGAGTCGCTCCCTGATGAGCTCCTCTTCCTCCTTGGTGTACTCCGTTTCCTCTGGGAACTCGTTCTCCAGTAGTAGTTGGATGTATTCCTCTACGCTGGTGATGCTTGTCCCTGCGATCTTTTTCTCGACTTTGTCGTACAATTCTTTGCTAATGCTGACTGAAACCTTTTCGTCGCCCATTTTTTGCACCTGATACCCAATACTCGGGATGTTTCGAATATAACTCTTTACCCACTCTACCAATACAGTATCCATACAAACAACGTGTTTGGAGATACGTATTTAAGCAAAGATTCAGTAATGAATCCGTACACTCACAGGGGCGAGTTAACATTCCAAAATTACCACAACAACCTGAAGTAAACATCGGCACCATCGGTCACGTAGACCATGGGAAGACCACCCTAGTCCAGGCTATCACTGGCGAATGGGCTAGCCGACACAGTGAAGAACTCAAAAGAGGAATCACAATCAAACTGGGCTACGCAGATACCGCTATCTACAAGTGCCCAGACTGCGACGAGCCAGAATGCTACTGCGTAACAAAAGAATGCCCACATTGTGGTGCAGAGACAGAGCTACAGAGGACCCTCAGCTTCGTAGACGCCCCTGGTCACGAAATACTGATGGCAACCATGCTCAGCGGCGCAGCGGTAATGGACGGAGCTATACTAGTCATCGCGGCAAACGAGAAATGCCCACAGCCACAGACAAGGGAGCACCTTGCAGCAATCCAGGCTGTTGGACTAGAGAACCTAATTATCGTTCAAAACAAGATAGACCTCATCACCCCAGAACGGGCTGAGGAGAGCTACAACGAGATCAAGAACTTCCTGAAGGGAAGTATCGCGGAAGACGCACCAATCATCCCTGTCTCCGCTCAGCAGGTCGTAAACGTTGACCTTCTAATCCAGGCAATGCAGGAGTACCTACCAACACCAGAACGTAACCCTGACCTACCACCACTGATGCACATCGTCAGGAGCTTTGACGTAAACCGTCCAGGCACACCCATCGAGGAGATGGTTGGCGGAGTTCTAGGCGGAAGCATTGTACAAGGCAGCTTCAACATCGGCGACGAGGTTGAGATCAGGCCCGGTTTACCCCAGAGGGTGAAGAACCGTATCAAGATGCGTGAACTCTACAGCAAGATTACCAGCCTCCACGTCGGAGGGACCAGAGTAGACGAGGCTATTCCCGGTGGACTAGCAGGAGTCGGCACAATGCTTGACCCAAGCCTAACCAAGTCAGATGGACTTGTCGGCAGCATGGTCGGGCAGCCCGGAACACTTCCACCAGTCCTTGAGGTCTTGAACCTTGAGTACTACCTATTCGACAGCGTGGTGGGTACCATGATGGAGGAGAAGGTAGCGAAGATCGCGAAAGGCGAAAAACTGTTGCTCAACGTGGGAACCGCAAAGACAATGGGTGAGGTAACCGACATCAAGAAAACGAATCTTGAAGCAACTCTCTCTATACCCGTATGTGGTCTACCTAATGACCGTGTTGCAATCAGTAGGCGTATTGGCGGAAGGTGGCGTCTAATCGGCGTCGGAACCCTCCGTGAATAAAATGCCAACAAAACTTCTTGTTGACACAAATTTTCTATTAATTCCCGTTCGTTTCAAGGTAGATATTTTCACTGAATCCCAGAACGCTGTGAATGATGTCGTTGAGTTCTATGTATCATCCAGAGTCTTGGACGAGATACAGGTATTGAAGGACAGGTCAAAAGGCACCTTTGTCAGGGAGCTCAAACTAGCCGAGAAACTAGCAGAGAACTGCACAGTAATCAAGGATGATTCACGCACCCGTGTCGATCAGAGCCTCATTGACTTGGCAACTCGTGAAGGGATGATGATTGGTACCGCGGACTCGGAGCTTAGGAAAAATGCTAGAAAAGCTAGTGTCAAGGTTGTTTATCTCCGTCAGAAACGGTATCTGGTTCTTGACGGGAAAAGACCGAATATTTAGTAATAATTCTTTTTTTAGGTCTTTAACGTAGCAGTTTTAAGCGATAAAGTATTCCCATTGTAGAATTAGGTCAAACCATGACCTAGAAAACACTAAAATGGTGTAAATCTTGGAAAAAAAAGAATGGCATTCAACAGATATCGATGGAGTCCTCCAGACTCTAGAGACTAGCCGCAAAGGCATCTCTGACGAGGAGGCAGCCAAACGACTCCAAGAGTATGGACCAAACGAGCTACAAGAGGAGGCAAAGAAGCAATGGTATCACCTTCTCTGGGAGCAGTTCACAAGCATACTCGTCGTCGTACTAATTATTTCAGCAGCAGTCTCCGGCTACCTCGCAATAAAAGAAGGCGAGCCCATGACGGACATGTACGTAATACTCGTCATAGTCGTCATGAACGGTATTCTTGGGTTCTACCAGGAATACAAGGCGGAGCAAGCCGTTGAAGCCCTGAAGGCAATGGTCTCGCCGCATGTCCTCGTTATGAGGGGCGGTAAAGAGGAGTCAATTGACTCCAAGGACCTTGTTCCGGGCGACATAATAATTCTTGAAGCAGGCAGCAGAGTGCCCGCCGACAGCAGGTTACTGGAAGCAGCAAACCTTGAGGTCGACGAGGCAGCCCTAACCGGTGAGTCTAGGCCAGCGAGCAAAAGACTCGTTCCGGTAGCATCTGATGCAGGCATTGGAGACCAGAAAAACATGGTTTTCATGGGCACAGTCGTCACAAACGGCAGAGCCATCGCAGTGGTCACCGAGACTGGCATGAGCAGCCAGTTCGGAAAGATCGCAGGAATGGTTATGTCAATCGACGTAGAGCCCCCACCACTCACACAGAAGATGGACAAGATGGGCAGGCAGCTCATTGCAATCAGCCTCGTGCTGACACTGTTCGTCTTCTTCGTGCTATGGTTCGTACATGACAGGACAATCGAAGAGGTTTTCATGACCAGCGTAAGCCTGGCCGTCTCCGCGATACCCGAGGGACTACCAGCGGTTCTTACGATCACCCTAGCCATGGGTACGAGCCGTATGGCAAAACAGAAGGCAATCGTGCGTAGGCTTGCAAGCGTCGAGACACTTGGAAGTACAACTGTAATCTGCAGCGACAAGACTGGGACTCTTACAAAGAACGAGATGACAGTCACAAAGCTGCACTCAGCGGGTAGGACAATTGATGTCACCGGGACCGGATACCAACCGGAGGGCGAGTTCATGGAGAACGGGTCCAAGGTTGATCCAGCCGATGGACAACAGATTAAGACTCTTCTGAGAATAAGTGCACTAAACAACGACTCAGTTATCCAGCAGAACAATGGCAACTGGGTATGCTATGGAGATCCCACAGAGGGCGCATTCGTAGTAGCTGCCGAGAAGGCAGGCATGCCAAACAAGGCACTAGAGGAGCAGTACCCAAGGGTCAGTGAGATCCCATTCGACTCCACAAGGAAGCGGATGACCACTGTCCACAAGACCCCAGAGGGTAAGCTCGTAGCTTATGTTAAGGGCGCATCAGAGATGGTGCTAGAAAGGTCAACAAAGATCCTCGACGGAGAAGTCAGGGACCTGACCCAGAACGACAAGGATGAGACTCTCAAAGTCATGCAGAGCATGGCAGAGGACGCTCTCCGTGTCTTGGGTATGGCTTACAAGGAGCTACCTGAAGACTACGATTACTCAGCCCTAGAGGTTGACGAGGTCGAAGCAGATCTGGTGTTCGTTGGGCTCATCGGAATGATCGATCCTGCGAGGGAAGAGGTTCCCGGGGCAATCAGGACTGCTGCAGAGGCAGGTATCAGGTCAGTTATGGTCACTGGTGACCACAGAATCACTGCAGTAGCTATCGCCAAGCAGATCGGAATCCTAAGGGAAGAAACCGATGAATCCGTACTGGAAGGCTTTGAGATCGAGGCAATGACAGACGACCAACTTGACGATACAATCGAGAACGTCCGCGTCTGTGCACGGGTCAGCCCAGAGCACAAGATGAGGATCGCATTGAGCCTGAAGAGACTCAATCACATAGTCGCAATGACTGGTGACGGCGTCAACGACGCACCCGCACTCAAGGCAGCCGACATCGGTGTAGCCATGGGTATCAAAGGTACAGACGTCACAAAGGAAGCCAGCGACATGGTCCTTGAGGACGACAACTTCGCGACAATCGTAAATGCCATCCAGGGTGGTCGTGAGATCTATACTAACGTCACAAAGTACATCAGGCTAATGCTAGCCGCGAACTTTGACGAGTTCCTAGAGATTACAGTCACAGCGGTACTGGGTCTACCCGTTCCGTTCCTGCCTATCCACATCCTGTGGATCAACTTGGTCACAGACGGCCTACCAGCACTCGCGTTGAGTATAGACCCTCCAGACCCAGACATCATGAAGTACCCACCAAGGGACCCCAAAGAGGACATCCTCAAGAGGTTCTGGCGATTCATCGTGTTCGCGGCACTGGTGGACTTCATCAGCGACTTCATACCCTTCTTCTGGGCGTATATCACAGTAGCAGGACAGACAGGGGACTGGGAGCTAGCGGCAACAACTGCAAGGACAGTTGCTTTCACAAGCATCGTGTTCTTCGAGTTCTTCCTATCCTACCAGTGTAGGAGTGAGACGAAGCACATCTTCCAGCTAGGACTAGAAGGCTGGACCGCAAACAAGTTGCTGTTTATCAGCGTCATGATTGGACTAGGTCTGCAGATGATGATTCTGTACATCCCAGCGTTGAACGTGATCTTCCACGTAGTCCCATTAACCGGGCTACAGTTGCTGGTTTGCTTCCTCGGAAGCCTGACTGCTTTCTTGATCATCCCGCAGAGGCTGATCCCCAAGAGACGGTACGTCGAGCACAGGAAGGCATAGGCCTCCCTTTTTCTTCTTTTATTATTACTTTATGATCTAGATTGATTTTTGTCAATTATTTGTGTATATATTGAAAATTACATAGTATGTGTTAACCGGATACAGTAATTATGGGTATTTTTTTCCAATCATTTTTATAGATTTAGATTCGTATATGAGAAGAATACTCAACTAAAGGAGAATATAGAATGGTAGAAGCATGGTTAATCGCGCCAGTTATGGCGATAATTTCAATTCTCGCGGGTTTTTACATCCACGGCTTTGTTAAAAAACAAGATGCCGGCACGGACAAAATGCAGTTCGTCGCAGGCGCAATCAAACAGGGAGCGCGAACATTCCTAAATAGGATGTACAAGACTCTCGCATATTTCATCGTAGGAATGGCACTAGTACTGCTAGTATTCCTACCAACACCCATCTGGGCGACAACCAATATTATGGACAACGTAATCCTCGCATTTGGTTACGTCTTCGGCGCAGTATGCAGCGGAATCGCAGGATGGATGGGAATGGACGTGGCCACAGACGCCAACCTACGCGCAGCCAGTGCGGCAAGGCAGGGGATCAGCAAGAGTTTCCCCATAGCTTTCCGTGGCGGCGCAGTCATGGGTACAAGCGTCATCGGTCTCGCCCTACTCGGAGTAAGCTCAATATATTTCGCAACTGGTGACCCCAACGTTATACTTGGGTTCAGTTTCGGAGCATCAGCACTTGCGCTATTTGCTAAGGCTGGTGGCGGTATCTTCACTAAAACCGCGGACATCGGAGCAGACCTTGTAGGAAAAGTCGAGTTCAACTTGGACGAGGACGACGCAAGAAACCCAGCCGTAATCGCTGACAACGTTGGCGACAACGTCGGAGACGTTGCAGGCATGGGTGCAGACCTTTTCGACAGCTACGTGGCGAGCCTTATGGCAGTCATGATTCTGGGAACAGTCCTAGGCGGCTACCTCATTGAGATGCCCCTAGTCTACGCTGGTCTAGGAGCCATCGCAAGCCTGGTCGGTATCTTCGCAGTCAACGTCAAGGAAGGTCAGGAGCCTGGAGCAATCCTAAACAGGGGAACCTACATCACAGTCGGTCTCTTCCTAGCTCTGAGCTACGCAGCCAACACAATGATGGGCTACAACCTCAGGTTCTGGGGAGCATCAGCTGTAGGTCTGATCGCTGGAGTCATCATCGGTTTCACCGGTGACTACTACACAAGCATCGACCAGAAGCCAGCAATGACCACTGCAGAGGCAAGCCAGACAGGAGCAGCAGTCAACATAATCACCGGATTCAGTTACGGTCTACTGAGCACCTTCCCACCAATGGTAGGAGTAGGTCTCGCAGCTTGGCTATCATACGCCATCTGCGCCCCACTAGGCCCCGGGTACGGTGTTTACGGTATCGCAATCTCAGCGTTCGGCATGCTCAGCATCGTCGGAATCGTCGTAGCAAACGACAGCTTCGGCCCAATCGGCGACAACGCCAAAGGGATCGCAGAGCAGGGAGGACTTGATGACGAAACCATCCGTATCTTGGACAAGATGGACGCGGCAGGTAACACCAGCAAGGCAATCACAAAGGGCTTCGCAATCGGCGCAGCAGGTCTAACTGTAATCAGCATCCTCGCCACATTCAAGGAAGTGGCTGAGTTCACGCTGGGCACAGAGGTCGTCTTTGATTTGATGAACCCACTGGTTATGCTCGGAGCATTAATCGGGTGTGCTATACCCGCCGTCTTCAGCGCACAGCTGATGCTTGGCGTAGGTAGAAACGCAGAGAGAATGATCACAGAAATTCGTCGCCAGTTCGCAGAGATCCCTGGTCTCATCGAGGGCGAGGAAGGGGTTGTTCCCGAGTACGAAAAGTGCATCGATATTGCAACTTCAGGTGCTCTACAGGAGCTCGTTCCAGCAACACTAACAGCAATCGCAGTGACTCTCGTCGTCGGATTCGTCTTCGGCATTGAGGCACTAGGCGGTTACTTGGCTGGATGTATCTTCAGCGGTCTAATACTGGCCTTGCTAATGAGCAACGCAGGTGGACTCTGGGATAACGCAAAGAAGTACGTCGAGGACGGTAACCTGGGTGGTAAGGGCAGCGATGCACACCACGCAGCAGTCATCGGAGACACCGTAGGAGACCCATTCAAGGACACGGCAGGACCTAGCATTAACACCCTGATCACAGTTATCGGGTTGGTTGCGAACGTTTTCCTACCCCTGTTCCTGATGTACGCTCTTCTCTAATCCCCAATATTTTCTATTTTATTTTCTACAAACCAGCGTGGGCTATGAAACCCTTTTTTTACGCATAACATGGGTTTTTTAATGACGAATCGAGGCATCCCCATTATCTTTATTAGTTTGAACTAGAGTAATCAGGTAGCCTCATAGGAGAAAACAAGTAATGTACCGACATCTCAAAAACGCTTGGAAGAAACCAGGCGACAGCTATATCAAAGAAGTAATGAGGAACAGGATTATCACATGGAGGAAGCAGCCCTCATCAGTCCGAATAGACAAGCCAACTAGACTAGACAGGGCTAGGAGTCTTGGATACAAGGCAAAGCAGGGATTCGTTGTCGTCAGGACTCGTGTTCGCAGGGGTGGACGACACAAGCTGAGGCCAGTTCTAGGTCGTAGGCAGAAGAGGATGGGTGTTAAGAAGTTCACTCCAGCGAAGAGCAAGAGGCTCATCGCAGAGGAGAGAACGGCACGAAAGTACCCGAACCTTGAAGTCCTAAACAGCTACTGGGCGTGGCAGGACGGACGCTACAAGTGGTACGAGATTATTCTCGTTGACCCAAACAACCCATCGATCAAGTCTGACAGGCATGTCGGCTGGATCGCTGGAAAAAACTAATCTTTTCACTTTACTTCTTAATTCAGTTTCATTTAACCGTTTTAACTAGCCTGTTCTTTGACCGTTTCCTGTAGTCTGAACGCGAACAGGACTGCTAGCCCACATATTGCGGCTGAGGCTAGGAACGGTGCGGTATTGTAGTGGTTGATGTAGAAGTAACTGGCTATGAGAGGTCCCAGCGTGAATCCGAGCCTGTTCCCAGTTATGTTCACCCCGAATGCGGCGCCAACCATCTCGTCTGGCACTGATTTTGATAGCAGGGTCAGGGTGGCAGGCCAGGTCATACTCCAAAGCCCGAACCCTAAGGAGTTCAGAACTAGCAATATCCTCCAGTCGCTGATATAGTGCCATGAAGCGTATATGATCGGCATAAACAGGATTAGTGTTAGAACCGTCCTTTTCATTCCGTACTTCTCAGCCACTTTCCCGCTGGGTATCTGTGTTATCAGGTTGAGTGCGTTCTGGGCAGTAAAGAAGAGAGCAATCTGTGAGGCGCTGAGAAGGAACCGTGATTTAAGGTACAGTGGGATGATCAAGTTCACGCCACCCATAGCCGTAGTCATGAGTATGCCATAGATGAAGAACGTGAGGAGCACCGGGGCGACTTCTGGCTTAAAGATGTCCTTGAAACCTCCTCCCTTCGTGTCAGTTGTCCTCTCCATTTTATCCATCTTCAAACCGGGGAGAATGCTAAACGCGTTTATGGCTGCACCGAGCAGGAAAACCTGTTTCCAGCCAACTGTCTCGATGAGGTATCCGCTGATTAATGTACTAATGACCCCTGCGAGGGGCCATGACGTGTTCATTATACCGAAAACTGATGCTCTGGTTTCTTGGTCAGTGTTCGAGGTTATGGTTGCCATTCTGGCAGGCATGAACAATGCCCCCGAGGCGCTGTACACTATGAAAAGTGGTAACGCCTCCTGCCATGTGTTGACCCGTGATAGGAGGAATATTATTACCATGTTCACGACGGAGCTGCTAACCAGCATCGTCCTCCTACCGATCCTGTCCAGGAACAAACCTGCCGGAAGCATCAAGGAAGTCGCAACAAGTCCACCAAGGCTGATGACCCATGCGTTCTCCGATGCTGTTGCCCCAAGTCCAGATAAGAACAATGGAAATAGTGGCGTTATCATATGAACGGAAAACCCGAAAGCTGTGTTAAGTACGAACAGGTATCGTAGGTTTCTGTTCAATGAATCAAACATGGTGAAATGAGACTGAGGCGTCGAATATAAGGTGGGACCTAGCCGAGTAGCTTGATGAGCTTCTCGGCAACTATCGTGCTGTTCCCTGTGGACGCCTCCACACTGCCTGCGCCTATATGTGGCGTGCAGACTACGTTGGGTCGTCCAACAAGATCCATGTCCTTTGTGGGCTCCTCCTCGTACACGTCAAGTGCTGCACCAGCGATGCTGCCTGCATCAAGAGCTTTCTTGAGTGCCTCTTCATCGACGATGCCTCCCCTGGATACGTTGATGATGTATGCCGTGGGCTTCATTATCTTGAACTGGTCGGCTCCAACCATGTGTCTAGTCTCTGGGGTGGCTGGTAGATGGATACTGACGATATCGCTCTCCGAGTAGACTTTCTCTAAGTCCACCAGTTCGGTTCCAAGTGTAGCCACCAAGTCCTTGACCCTGTCCTTTGACCTGTTGTAAATCAGGAGTTTCATCCCCAGTGCTTTGGCTTTCTCAGCGACAAGGTACCCGATTCGTCCAAGTCCTATGATTCCCATGGTCTTTCCGTGGATCTCGAACCCTGATAGTCTCTTCTTCTCCCATTTGCCCTGCTTCATAGTGCTGTCCGCCTCGGCGATGTTCCGTGCTAGGCTGAACATGAGCCCAATGATGAGCTCGGCGACGGCGTTGCTTGGTGCCTCTGGGCTGTTGATTACCTCTATTCCTCTCTCTTTGGCGGTTACAAGGTCCACGTTATCAAGTCCAACACCCGCCCTTGCCACTGCCTTCAAGTTTGTAGCTGCCTCAAGGACATCTTTCCTTACCTTGGTCCTGCTCCTGATGACGATGGCGTCGTAGCTGGGTATTTTCTCGATAAGTGCCTCAGGGGTGATGGATGTGTCCAGGTCCACCTGGAACCCGGCGTCCTGTAACATGCTGACCCCGTCCTTGTGGATGGCGTCACAGACAAGGATCTTCATTTTCTATCTCCTGGATTTGGCGGAGACGATCTGTATAATGTCTCCGTCCTCTAGCTCGTATGTGTCCTTCATCCGCCTCTTTGTTCGTGCGTTCATGGCGTAGATGAAGCTCTCAGCCAGCTCTGTGTGTATGACCCCTGCGAACTGTTTTGCCGTTGTACCCTTTGGTACGAGGAAGCAGTCAGGTAGCACCTGTCCGTCGTGGTTTGTGAGCTTCTCCGCGTTCTCTACCGGGTACGCCACAATCATGTTGAGTAACTCAAAGAACGCTGTGTTCAGAACCTTTTGGAGTCCTGTTCCTCCCCACTTTTTGAAAACTTTCTCCCTGATCTTTTCAAGGGCGTTTATCTGGCCCTTGGATAACTTCTCAGGCTCCTTGATAGTGAAGTCGCTGTCCCCTGGGGTGTAATCGACAAGACCCGCCTCGTTTGCCCTCCTTAGAGCAAGCTCTGCTTCTGCGCAGGTTGGGACCACTAGGTATCCAGCTGCCCTCATTCGCTCGATGTTTTCTTCTGCTCCGTCCCTGTCTGCTTTGTTGGCTGCGACAATAAGGGGCTTGGCTGCTTTCCTTAGCTCTACTATGAACCTTGCGAACTCTTCCTCACTCCAGTGTGATGATTTGGATCCTTCTATCCCTGCCTCGTTTACCGCATGGGTGATGTGACCCCGAGTTATGCCCAGTCCAGTGAGTTTTTCTTCAAGGTGTTTGGCGATGTGCTCTTTTGCCGATGAAGCTCCCCTGCTTACCCTGGTCCAGTCCTTCATGATCAGTGCGCTTAGCCACTGGTCAAACTCATATTCGAACATCTTCACGTCATCAATGGGGTCGTTAGTCAGCGGATCAACCACCTGTCCCTGGAGGTTTGTTGCCCCTGATGCATCCGCCACGACGATTAACGCGTCTGCACGCCTTACCTCGTCGAGGAACTGGTTTCCCAGTCCCTTTCCCTCGTGAGCCCCAGGGATAAGCCCGGGGGTGTCGATGAGTTCAACGGGCACGAGTCTGATCCCGTCAACGCATGCGCTGTTCTGAGGGTCGTCCTTGACTCCCAGTTCAGTGCACACGCATGGTGATCGGACGTATCCGACGCCCATTTCTGCCTTGAGTGTTGTGAATGGGAAACCCGCTATCTCTACTGGTTTGAGTGTTGCTGCTCCGAAGAACGTGCTTTTGCCAACGTTTGCTTTACCAACTAAACCGACTATTTTTGCCATATTATTTTCGCCATCCACTAATTTTACTTCTAGTGCCCAGCATCTATTCATCAACATAGCGCATTGCACTAAAAAGACTCTCGAATTTCTCCGTTCATAGCGTTTTTCTTAAATATGCAAGTATCCAAATCATATTGTGGAAAAAAACACAAAACACGAAGTTAATGAAAACATGTCCTTCTTTGACGTAGTCAAGAAGCGTGTGTCTGTACGAAAGTACATGTCAACTCCTGTACCGGAGGAGGATCTCCTCAAAATTCTGAACGCTGCGAGGCTAATCCCAAATTCCGGAAACCAGCAGGCGTGTAGATTCCTCGTGGTTCAAGATAGAGGCAAACTTGACTCAATGAAAGATGCATGTATAGAGACTCGTGCCTCGGTACTACGGGCTAGAGGGGACGAGGTGCCCAGTATGGAGTCGCTCAGGGAACATTACGATATGATCTTCTCGGCACCACTATACGTATTGGTTCTGGTGGACAAAACCGTGAGGTACCAAGGGTATGAGGATAAAGACGGATCTCTAGCCGCTAGCCACATCATGCTCGGGGCGAGAGCACTGGGGTATGGAACTGTATTTTACTCCGATTCCATACCTGAGGAAGTTTGTATGAGGGAACTTGGGATACCTGAAAAATACTCACGGACCTGTATAATCCCCATCGGAATCCCTGAAAAATGGCCTGCTAGCTCTGAACGAAAACCAGTTGAAGACTTGGTCTTCTATGAGAAAATTACAGACTAGTATATCTTCTCTTTTTTCATTGATTCAGCCCTTTCTCATATGATACTCAAGTTTTTTACATCTCTTTCCTGAGTTAATCATATGCTTGATGGCCACACTATTGGTTCTTCCAGATTAGCCACGATTAATTCAGGCTCAGAAATGAAAGAGTTGCTGAGCCCATTCGATTTCAGCGATACCGTTATCGTGAAACCCAACTTTGTGGACCGCGCACCTGGAACATACACTGCACCCGAGTCACTGAGGCTGCTCTTCGAGGCACTTGACTCCAAAATCGTTGTATCCGAGGGGCACGGTTTGATCCGTGTCCTCTGTGACGATGATAAGGGGCTATGCTTTGACTTCAATGGTGACGAGAGGGACTGGAGTTGGATACCTAGGGGAGGTTGGAGTCACTTCGCTAAGAATGACGACTGGGATTGGTTCTCAGAGGGCGAGCACTGGGGGCGTCTTAAGGAGCTTGATCAGAAATATCTAGATGAGAAGGGTTTCACCGATCTCTTCAAGGAGTTTGGTGTGGAGTACGTCAATATTACGGACGAGATATGGACTGGGAATGTCATCGATCCAGACTTCGTCAAGGAAAAAGTTGAAGGAAAATATGGCCCACTGTTCACGGAGAAGCTCTACGGGTTCATCCCCGAGAAACTCCATGAGCACAGGGGCTCCACACTCATCAGTTTCAACAAGTTCAAGCATTACACCACATTCACGTTGAAGAACATGTTCGGTTTCATTCCCGACCCCATCCGCTGCTGGTGGCATGGCCCCAAGAACAGCAGGCTGTTCAAGAGCATTATCGACATAAACAAACTCTACACGACTTTCTTCAACGTTTTAGGGGTCCAAGAGTCCCTTGGGCTCACACCCAGATCCAACAAAAAGGGGAGTTTTGGTGATTCCAGCTTGAGTTATGATCTTGTTGAGGGCTCAAAACTAGTCTGCGCTGGGTTTGATAGGGTCGAGGTGGACACATTGATGGCTGGGGTTGGTAGTTTTGGGTTGGTTGAACTTGATTACCTAGAACAGGCAGATGGTGTTCTGGGAAATTATCAGCCAGAACTCGTCGAGCAGGTGAAAAACCTGTCTCCTTACCCTCTCTGATCGTAGTGTCCCGCTTTCTTCAGAGGTCCAAAGCTTCTGACGCCTGACTCTTTGAGCTGGGCGCACATATTCTCTGCTTCTTCCTTGGTGACCTCTCCCTTTTTCTCAAGGTACTTGACTATCTCGTACGCCTGATCCTCGGTCTTGCATCGCCTGATAAAATCTACTGCACTTGGGTCAAATCCTGCGAACATTCTGGATGGGGCTGGTTTCTCTACCTTGAACTCCACGTCGGCCTTGCTTACGCCCTTCTCCATCTCTTCGGCGAGCTTGGGGAATTTTTTCTTGAATTCTTCGTCAACCATGAGAGTCAGCCTTTCAAAAGATTCGTTTTTAATAAATGTGGTGGGTTTAGCGTTCCCTTTCACGCAGTTCAGAGAAGAAGTACTGGATTGTGTTCCCCCGGATGTCCCGTTGGACCGTTATCCCGGGCGCTATCCATGCGTCACTGCCCACAACTACTCCTGGGTGGAAGTTGACGTTGACGCCTGTCTGGACGTTATCGCCCATGATGACGCCGAGTTTTCTCCTTTTGCTGTCCATCCTCTTCTCCTTGATGGTGACCTCGATGTTGCTCTTATCGAAACGCAAGTTCGCCGTAATCGTTCCCGCGCCAAAGTTGCAGTTCATTCCAATGACGCTGTCACCCACGTAGCTCAGGTGAGCTGCATGTGTTCCTTCGCCGAGGATGCTGTTCTTGATCTCGCATGCGTTTCCCACCCTTGTGTTGTCACCGAGGCAGGTAGCTGACCTGATGTAACAGTTTGGTCCGACATCCGCGTTTTCACCGATGACTACCGGCCCCTCTATGTAGACGCCTGACCTGATTCTGGCTCCTTTCTTTATCCAGACTGGTCCGTTGATTGTTACACCGTCCTCGACAACGCCGTCTATCTTGTACTCGATGCCCGCCATGGACCTCTTGTTTGCCTCCAATAGTGTCCACGGAAGACCAATGTCCAGCCATTCTGCTGTCCTCACGTCATGCTTCCTGATGGCTATCCCATCATCGATCATGAGCTGCATGGTGTCCGTGATCTCGTATTCTTCCCTTGGGCTCAGCGGTGTCTTCTCGATGTAACTGAATACCTTTGGAGGGAAGACGTAGATTCCTACGTTGGCGTAGTTGCTTGGCTCTGTTCCAGGCTCAGGTTTTTCTACCACCTTGGTGATGAGATCGCCCTTCAACCCGAACGCCCCGAACTGGCTTGGGTCCTCCACCTTGAGAGCTGAGGCTGTTACCTCTCCCTCCCTGTGGGCTTCAACTAGGCGCTTCAAGACTCCATCGCCCAGGTAGTGATCCCCGTATAGCGCTAGGAACTCCGTGTAACCGACCCACTCCATAGCTTGGCCGAAGGCGTTTGCCGTACCAAGTGTTTCCTCCTGTGTCTGGTAACTGATCTTTAACCCATGCTTGGAGCCGTTCCCGAAATAGTCGATGAATTTGTCCTCTAGGTAATTGGTGATGAGCAGTACCTCGGTGATGCCCGCCTCCCTTACCCTCATGAGCATCCACTCAAGTAGTGGCCTACCGCCCACGTTGAGCATGGGTTTTGGTGTGTTGTCCGTTAATGGTCTGAGCCTTGTGCCCTTTCCCGCTACAAGTATTACCGCCTTCATCGTAGTTCACCTAACACCTTCTTGACTAATGATTGTCCATCGTCCATTATAGCTTGAACGTCTTTTTCTGTCCTGCCCTCCACTGTTATCCTGATAAGGGGCTCTGTACCGCTGGGCCGGATCAACGCCCAACCGTTCTCCATCTGAAGCCTGACCCCATCCACCTTGCTTACTGATTCAACCTTGTTGAAAACGTCCTGGTATTTCTTGGCGATAAGCATCATGGCTCTAATTTTTATCTTCTCCGGGCACTCGATCTTCACCCTGTCAAGGGGGTACTCGGGTGCAACCGCGATGAACTCCTCGATGGTCTTGTCCGTGTCCCCCAGTGCTTCTAGAACTTTGAGTGCTCCAAGGACTCCCGCTGGGCACATGTGGTGCTCGGGGAAGACCCATGCACCGACTGGTTCGCCGCCGAACACGGCTTTGCTCTTCATCATGGCCTCGGTTATGAACGCATCACCCACCGGTGTGCGTACTACCTTTCCTCCAGCCGCCTTGACGACGTCGTCCACGTTCATTGAAGCCCCGACGTGGGTCACAACTGTTCCTCCACCGTTCTTCTCCACGACGTAGCCGGCGTAAGCCGCGAGTGCCTTGTCTGGGTTGACCATTAATCCGTCTGATCCGACGGGCATCATCCTGTCCCCGTCGCCGTCGAAACCGAACCCGACCTTTGCGTCGATGGCTTTCATGTATTTTCCCAGCCTCATGAGGCTGTCCCTACTGGGCTCAGGGTTCCCGGCGGGGAAAGTCCCGTCTGGGATCGCGTTGAGTATGCTTGACTTCATAGGGAACTCGGTGAACGCTGCTGGTGACAGTGTTGCTGTTGCGCCGCAGAAGCAGTCCAGTGCGACTTTCATCTCGCTTTCGATGACCAGACTATCCGCGAGCATCTCAACGTATGGCTCAATTGCGTCAAATGATTCTGTCATCCCTATAGTGTTCCATTCAGCCCAAGCATAGGACTCGTCTTCGAGCACCTTCTCGGTCTCAAGCTGTTCCTTGATTGTGAGGCTCATGCCGTCGCGGTTGAATACTTTTAACCCGTTGTATGGCGGGGGGTTGTGGCTTGCAGTTATCTCCACCCCTGCATCGGAGTCTGTCTGCCCGATCATCCAGGCTGTGACCGGCGTTGGAACTAGCCCTACCTGTATTACATCAGCCCCTGCGGCGTTTAGCCCAGAGGTCAGTGCTGCCTCCAGCATGGGTCCCGATATCCTTGCATCGTACCCCACTATGACCTGTCCTCCCTGGTGCATGGTCGCGATTGCTGCGCCTACGCGCTGTGATAATGTCGTCGTTATGTCCTTGTTGGCTAGTCCCCGTATCCCGGAGCTGCCGAATAGTTTTGGCTTCACCTGTTACGCCTCTTGGGTATAAATCGTCGGAGGGGATCTGCACTCATAAGTCTTTCCAGTTCCGGTAACTTGATCCCCCTCTTGAAGTCACCGTAGGTCTCACATCTCTCATCCCTGTAAGCATCCCTTTCCTCGGGGGGTCGTACCACGACTTCCCCCTCATATTCTCCCGACTTGAAGTTGATGTGAACGCTGCTCCTTGGAAGCCCCTCTAACGTGAACGTTTTGTGCTCAGAGTCCACTACTTCGTAGACCTTTCTCACTTCATCCTCGATTCTATCTGGACTTGGATGGTAGACAACGATGTCTATATCGCTGCCTTTTCTCACCGTCCCCCTCCATACGCTCCCGATGAGCACTGGGTTAAGGTCATGGAGGGTCTGCATTAGTTTGAGTGCGATCTTTCTCATCTCGATAAGCATCGTCTGACGGTTCGAGCCCTCCAGCTCATCCGTCAGCCTGTCTAACTCGATGGCAACCTCGTAGTTGCTGGGTAATGCTTTTGACCCAAGGCTGGACGCTGCTATCTCCTTTGCGTCCTTGTACTCCTTCACCGAACGGTTGTACATTACCCGGGCTGCTTCCCTAGCCACGTCTTGCCTCGATGACATCCTGAAAGAATACTCAATCAACGATATAGTTTCATTGATTTATGGAAAAAATTAGGCTTTTGGTGGAAGCCCGTCGAAGACGTTTGCCCCAACGATGGGGTTGTCATGCATCCTCCTCCAGGACGCGATCTGACCTATGTGGGTCATGCTGTCGCTGAGGGGTCCGTTTATGAGGGTCCAGATTGGGTACTCTCCCTCCCTCCATGGCGGCTTGTACATGCGTTTGCCCAGGTACTCGTCATCTAGTTCCATTAGGGCCTCCCTTGTCCTGACAACCGTGTCAAGTGTCTCCTTTATTCTCTCCTCTAGTCCAACATTCTTCACTGGAACCATGTCCTTTCCAGTAATGTATGCCTCTGTGACGTTGAGGAGTCCATTGACGTGTTTCATCAGTTGCTTCATGTCCATGCTTGAGTCGCATGGCTGGAATTCCATGTCCTCCTCGCAGAGGTCCTCTGTTGCCCACCTGTATCTGAACCCGATTCCATCAAGGAACCGTATCAGTAGGTTTGATGCATTCATTTCCTCCGGTGGGTCGGGGATGGTGTAGTATGGTAAATCACTCATGGATTCATCTTGACGAAATGGAAATAAAAAACCCGTTGTTGGGCTTAGAGGATGATCTGGCGTCCGTCGTTCTCAAGGAGTCTATCCCGTCGAAGATCCACCTCAGCCTGCATGGACTCGATCTGCTCCTCCGAGATGTGCTTGAACCGCCCCTGGGTCTCAAGGTACTCCCGTAACGGGCGCTGCTTTGGCTTTACCGTGAGCCTGAGTACACCGTTTTCGATCTCGTAGAGGGGCCAAGCCCAGGTCTCCACTCCCAAGCGAATCACCTCTATGCTTTTTTCCGTCGGATATCTCCACCCCGTTGGACATGGCATCACGTTATGCAGGTACCTGAAACCCTTGATGTCCTTGGCCTTCAGCACCTTCTTTTCAAGGTCCGGAATGTGCGAGACACTCACGGTTGCCGCGTATGGTATCTTGTGCTGGGCTAAAATCATCGTCACGTCCTTCTTTGCCGAGACTTTTCCTAGTGGAGTCGTGGTAGTCCAAGCCCCGTACGGGGTAAGACCGCTCTTCTGTATGCCCGTGTTCATGTACGCCTCGTTGTCGATGCAGATCTGGAGTATGTTCTCGTTCCTCTCCGCAGCCGCACTTACCTTGCCGAAGCCTATGTCTCCAACTCCGCCGTCACCGGCAGCCGAGACAACGGTTACATCCTCCCTTCCCTTTGCCGCCAAAGCGTTCACTATGCCTGTTGAGCCATCAGCCACGAAACTGAAGTATATCTTGAACTTGGGGAGCTTGAACTGTCTTGCAGCGCAACCTGCGCATGGTCCTCCGCCGTAGACCACAGTGTTTGGTCCAAGGAGTTTGAGGCTGATCTTCCAGAAGAGTGGTCCGCCGCAGCCTGGACAGCATGTTGAGCCACCCTGCATGAAGTTCTCCTGATAATACTCGTCGAATAACTGGTTTTTCTCCATTTTATATGCCTCCCAGTGAGTGTAGGTCCACCCAATCCACTTTTTTCTCCACTTTTCCCTTCTTTATCGCTTCCATGCACTGGCCTGCCATGTACTCGAAGTGCGTTATCGTGACATCCGTGCCGGCTAGACCGACGTGGAAGTCCAATAGGAGCGGTCGGTCATCCATCTCGTAGACTGCGCGTGCAATTTCCAATGCAACCGCACCTCCGCCAGCCGACCCGAAGCTGTTATTCCTGTCTATTACCCCCACAGCCTTGACTTTGGCTGCGATCTCCTGTATCTCCTCAGACGGGAATGGGCGGAATGACCTGAGTTTCACAAGCCCCACTCGTTTCCCGTTTTCCTGTATGATATCCACGGCGTCCTTTCCCGTGCCATTCATTGAACCCATTGCGATTAGCACCGCATCAACATCCTCGCACTGGTACTGCTCGACGAGCCCACCGTAGCTCCTGCCAAAACGTTCCCCGAACTCTTTGTCCACGTCCTCGATGACCTGTTTGGCTGTCTGATGGGACTCTTCCATCTCGTATCTAAGTTGAGCCCAGTCCCTGCGTACTGGGGGGGTGCGGTACTCCTCAGGGACGAGAGAGTATTGTTCGTGTCTGTACGGTGGGAGATACTTGTCTACCTTTTCTTGATCTAGAATGTTTGTTGGGATTGCGGTGGCTGAGACCGCGTATCCGTCAAAACAAACAGCGACTGGCAGGTAAATCCGTGGGTCCTCCGCAATTTTGTATGCCTGAATTATTGTGTCAACAACTTCCTGGCTGTTCTCGCAGTAAAGCTGAATCCAGCCGTTGTCCCTCTGCATCAACGAGTCATTGTGGTCAGGCTGGAGGCTACCCAGTGGAGCTAGAGCCCTGTTCACCATGCACATGACAATGGGCAGTCTTAGACCAGGTGCCATGCAGAGCCCCTCCTCCATGAACGCGATTCCCTGGGAGGCTGACGCTGTAAAGACGCGTGCCCCAGTGGCTGAGGCTCCGATAGCTGCACCCATCGCCGAGTGCTCGCCTTCAACCTTGATGTATCGTGCATCAAATTTGCCCTCGGCAATCAACGCGCCGATATGGTTCACCAGCTCTGTTTGAGGTGTGATGGGGTAGACCGGTATGACCTCTGCCCTGCTGAGTTTGGCGCCCCATGCTGCCGCCTCGTTTCCATCCATCATCCTTGTGAACGACATTATTCCGATCCCCTGGTCCTTGATTGCATATGTTACACCAAACAGTAATACCAAATACCAGTCAATTGGGCAGATAATATTTACCTTGAGTTGATTCCCACTGAACCCTCATATGTTTGGTCGGCAGTGATAGAATACATGAATTATGATGATTTCCTTGAATTGGCAAAGAACCGGAGAAGCACGAGGCGTTTGAAGCCGGACCTTGTGCCAAAAGAGGCTGTAACAAAGATTCTGGAGGCGGCAAGATGGGCTCCCTCAGGGGCAAACACCCAGCCTTGGCAGTTCATCGTGGTTGACGATGAGTCTACAAGGAATCGATTGCTTGATGCGGTGGACGGGATAATCACAGTCTCAAGCCTCCGACAGGTTCCTGTGCTCATCATAGTATGCGGTGACACGAGGGCAAGGGTGCTCTACCCGGGTGGCAGGCACCTAAGTGACGTGGACAAAATAAGCGTCGGTGACTACGAGTTTGGTTCCCACGACGATAACCTGATATCAAGCCTGTCAAACGCCTTCCTTTACATGCTCCTAGCATCAACCACTTTGGGGCTTGGGACGCGTTACATCACTTCCACGAAACGGGAGCCAGCGGCGTCAAAGATCAAGGAGATTCTTGGAATCCCCGAGTATCTTGAGATCTATGACACGGTTGCCATCGGTTACCCTGAGTCTGAGCCTTCGCCAAAGAAACTGAAGCCCCTCAGCGATGTTGTTCACTACAACGAGGTGGATACAACCCGTCTGCCCAGTGACGCTGAAATCATCAGGCTTGCCGAGATCGTGAAGAAACGGTTCAACCTCTAGATCGTGGGAAATTCAAGCCCCTCGAACCTCTTAAGCCCCAATATAGTATCTGAAATCGATACCCCTCGTCAATAAGAATATTATAAAATGAAGCCTATTTCTATACTAACATGCCCGGTTCTAGCCCAGACCATGGTTTTGATGAATTCAAAGTACTCAGTGATAGCTCCCCGAATATGGTTTTCGTCAACGATTTCAAGAACGTGGTCTACGTGAACCAAAAATGCACGGAGATGCTGGGCTACTCTCAGGAGGAGTTTCACTCACCCAGTTTCAATTTTTTGAGCCTCATAGCCCCAGAATCCGTTGAGAAAATCGGTGAGGCGTTCAGTAAACACCAGAAAGGTCTGGAAGTTGAACCATACGAGTATGGTCTTGTCTCAAAGAGTGGGGAACAGATCCCGGTGATCATATTGACCAAGCTGATTACCTGGAAGGGCGAGCCAGCTATCCTTGGTAACGTCACCGATGTATCAGGTTACAAAAAACTGGAATCCCAACTTAGGGAATCACAAGAGAAATACATGCTATTCCTTGACTCCTCGCATGATGCAGTGTTCGGCATCAAGGACATGGGGTTCGTCTACGTAAACGTGGGAGCGGTTCAGATGCTTGGGTATGAAAGCAAAGAAGAATTGCTTTCCATGCCCATCGATGAGATAGTGGCACCCGAGTTCCGGGAAATGGTCAAGGAAAGAACCATTTTGCGGTTATCCGGCGAGTCTCCGTTAAACAGGTACGAAGTAAACTTGCTCAGAAAAGACGGTAGCACTTTGGTGGTCGAATTCAACATCTCCACCATAGATTACGATGGAGGCCCATTGAACATCACCATTGCCAGAGACATCTCCGAGACCGTGAAGCACAGGAACAGGATAACTGCTCTTCTTGGACACGCTGTGAATCTGGCTACAGCGGAAAATATGGGTGAGATTAAGAACTCTACACTAGACGCTATGGAGGATGCTCTCGATTTCGAGTTCTCGTCTTACCTTGAACTTGTAGGTGATACACTTGTAGTCCACACCCGGTTCCCTCATGTCCAAGGTCTAGTGTTGCCACTTAATGGGGATGGGTTAACTGTTAAGGCAGCCAACACCAAGAGAAGTATTCTAGTCCACGACACAAGACAAAACCCAGCGTACCGCGAAGGCACAATATTATCTCTGTCCGAGCTTGACGTACCCATTATCGTAGGTGAAACGGTCGTAGGTGTACTCAACGTCGAGGGTAAGCGCACACATATGTTCACGGAAAACGACCTGCGCGCTCTAAAGCTACTAGCCATCCACGTCAGCACCGCCATCGACAGGTTGAACAAGAAAAACGAGATGAAAACCCTCAGGGATGAGCAGTTCAAGCGCCTCATTGAAGGCTACAAGAGGACATCCGCCTCGGTGCGCCATGACTTGCGGTCACCACTGATGAGTGTAATCAACGCAGTGAGTATACTGAACATCCAGCCCGATAATCAGCAGATGAAGGAACTTCTCATGTCCAAGGCAAAGTTCATTGAGACGGTGCTGGAGGACTGGAAGCACCAGAACTATACGGGAGAGGTCAACAGGATAAATGTTGTAGTCAAGAACCTGTTCTCCTCTGTTCTGGAATCCGCTGGTGTCCCCTCAGAGGTTGATGTGGTTATGGAGGTTGACGAGGAAATGCAGTTTATGCTGGACAACAACGGAATCGTCAGAGTATTGTCCAACCTTGTCAAGAACAGCGTGGAGTCAATAATTGGAGAAGGAAAGATTACTTTGCGTGGAGTCAAGGACGAGAATGGGCTTACAATCCAGGTCATCGATGACGGTGAAGGAATCAAACAGGAGCTGCTCCCACAGGTTTTCACCCCGTTCTTCACCACAAAGGATACTGGCACAGGTATTGGGCTCAGCTACGTGAAGGAAACCGTTGAAGCCCATGGCGGAAGCGTTTATGTTGGATCCATAGAGGGCGAGGGTACTACTGTTTCACTCCAGTTCCCTGACCTCATCTAATCTCTTGTAAGATGCTCTAAATATCCTCGATTCCATGGGTATTCGATAAAATTGTCAAGAAGCTTCAAGGACATAACCAAGGACGAGGCGGCACACGCAATGGCTCTCCACAAGGAGGCAATTGTAGTTGATGCCAGTCTAGTCGCGTTCACAGATTACGTCGCCGAGGACATCTGGGTTGACGACATGCTCGCCGGGGGAATCACGGCATCAAACGCCACCGTCGCCATGCAGCACAACCTAGGTGAAGCCCTTCGGGAGATGAAGACCTATCACAACTGGGCCAAAAGCACAGAGGGCAAGGCGTTGATCGCAATGTCCGCTGCAGACATCATGAAGGCAAAGAAAGAGGGTAAACACGCCGTCATCTTCGGTCCACAGGACAGCCAGTTTCTAGAGGGGACCATTGATTTCCTCAAGATCGCGTACGAGTACGGTATCAGGATCATTCAATTGACCTATAACTACCGAAACAGCGCTGGGGACGGTTGCAGCGAGAACAAGCAGGCTGGTCTAAGCAATTATGGTCGCAACCTTGTCGAGGAGATGAACAAGCAGGGCGTCCTCATCGACCTGAGCCACACTGGTGACCCGAGTACGGATGACGCCATCGAGCACAGCAAGGACCCTGTAAGCTTCACGCACACCATTCCAAGGGATAACCTCCACAAGGAACTCAGCGACTGGGCAAAGTGGAACAACAAGTACACCTTCTACGGTGGTTGGAACGATTACGCTGTCAGGAGGTCCAAGACCGATGAGCAGATCCAGGCATGTGCCGAGAAGGGAGGAGTCATTGGGATCACGCCTTTCTTTGCAAAGAAGGCAGGGGACAGCACCTTGACCGATGACATTATCGACCAGATAGACTATACGGCTAACCTTGTCGGTGCAAAACATGTCGGCTTTGGAAGTGACGTTGACTTTAACAGCACCATGGACCGGATGGCTTACATGACAAAGTACCCTGAAAACGTGGACAAGACATGGTTCGCGGCACTTGACAAGGACTGGGCATATGGTTGGATGGAGCATATGCCAAATATTACCAAGGGTCTTGTGGCAAGGGGCTACAGTGACCCGGAGGTCAAGGGTATAATTGGTGAAAACTTTTTCAGACTCTTTAAAAAAGTCTGGAGAGGCTAAGCCTACTCCTCCAAGAGTTTTTTTAACTCATCTATTTTCTCGTCCAGAGCTTTGACCGTTTCACGTAGCTCTATGACGTCCTCGCTCGGTGCATTCAGGTCGTTGTCTCCTTGCTGCATGATGTAACCGGTCATGATGCATGCGATGCATAGGAGTACCAAGATCCCGAAGAACTCTATCCCCTGCATCGCGAGTAGTACAATTATCGATGTTATCGCCACCCAGATGCCGCCTATTGCGTATCCTTTATTTTTCGTCTTCTTTCACCTCCCTTGCCAGTGACTCTGTTGAGATGTTGAAGCTGAAATCAAGAATTTTGTAGAACCTCAGTGCTCTGGCTTCATCTTCAAGAGTCAGTATCTTTGACTCCACGAGTCCGCACTCCTTGAGTTTTTTCAGGTGGACTTTTGCCAGTGCTCTGCTTATGCCTACGTTTTTCGCTACCTCGCTGAGGTAGTTCTCTCCCTTGGTTAGTTCTATGAGAATCCTGATTCGTGTGGGATGACCCAAAGCCGATAGCTTCGCCGCCGTTTCCTCAATATTCATCAAACCAGATTCCACGTAATCCCTTCATACCATGTAATCAAATGATTACATATATAGTTTGGGGTTACACTTTTTCCCAGACAAGGTGGGAGCTTAACTGCATCCCGCCAACGAGCTGTAGTGGAGTGCTTAGGGTGAGTCTTTTCCCGTCAAACTCGTAGAATCTCTGCTGTTTTTCGCCTATCCAGTTAGGGAACAGGCTGACCTCGATGTTGTGGTACACGCTGTCCTCAGTAACCTCGTATGGGCCACTGTAAGAGATGTACCCGTTGAACGCCTCGATCTTCTCCTCGACAGTGCCTCCCCTGATGTCACCGGCAACGAACTCGGACCTGCCCTCCTTCATAAAAGCCACTGACATATACCCGTCGGCGCTGTAGACAATGTACCCCTTCCTCTTCCCGCTCCTGTGTAGGCTGCCATCGGCCTTCCTGGTGTCAATGGACACTAGCTTCCAAGTGCCGACAAAACCGTCAATGCTGGACAAGATTATCAGATGAAAATATAGAACAACTCTGGATAAGAGTTGGGATAACTAGTTTTTGGGGAGTGCGAGTAACTCGCTCTTCCTCACACCAACGTGGCGTAGAGCTGTGACGTTCTTTGCCTCGTTGTAGACATCGGATGCAAGTTTACCTAGCACCATCTCATGTGCAAGCTGGTCAAAGGTCAGGTTTAATGCCTTTTCCTCGACGATAGCTGTCATGATCTTCCTGATGGCGACCTCTTTGGTAGTCTGGATCCTGCGCTGTGTCAATGCAACGACAACGACCTTTACCCTGTAACCGTCCTTTGTGAGAACCCTGAAGAATCCGTCTACCTTTGTGCTGCGCCTTCTAACGAGGCTCCTTAGGTAATCACGGAGATATTCATGGCCTTTGAATACTGTCCGGGCGGTGTGTCCCTCGATCTCATCGACCTGGAAGTACATCTTCATGTACTCTTGACTAAAGTCGCCCGTAATTGCTGCGAGAGTGGTCTCAAAGACTCTTCCCTCGACCTTCTCTGGGTCGTCGCTGGGGGTCTCGCCCACCTTTGTCTCGCCAAAATAACGTGGAAGAATGATGTCGTACCATTCTTTTCTACGCCATTTGTCCCTTGTTGCCCTGGACAATGTGTCATTTATCTCCTATTTCAGTGACTACTCCATACCTCTCAATCATATATAGGTTTTGAAAGTGGCTTCAGAAATCGTTAAAGAGTCCTCTTCAAACCCGATTATTATGAAACTAACCCTCGTAGTGAACTATGCTTCCACGGTTTCGAGGGGCGATGTGGACGAATGAGCTGCTTCTAATCAACTATCTCAATATTTAAATATCTTAATATATTGATATTCTACATCGGTTACAACCGACTAGATGGTGAAAATCACGACAATACTCAACCAGATGCTGACCTCCGGAGTAGAAACACTCGTAGAATACCTAACCGCACACGTGCTTCTATGCCTCGTGCCAGCTTTCTTCCTGTCTGGTGCATTCAACGCACTCATACCCACATCGACGATATTCAATTACATGGGCGACAGTGGGGACAACTCCCAAAAGGGCATCGCGTACATCTTCGCTGCCACCAGTGGACTCATAATCGAGGTGTGTAGCTGCACTATACTCCCCCTATTCGCAGGGATATGGAGGAAGGGAGCCGGTTTTGGTCCAGCCATCGCGTTCCTGTTTGCGGGCCCCGGAATCACCCTGCTTTCAACACCCTTGACTGCCGGAATACTTGGCACACAATTTGCGCTAATCAAGCTCGGAATCTCCATAGTAATGGCTATAGCAATTGGAATCGCAATGGAGCTATCGTTCAAGGAAACAATTGACCCCTCATCTAGAACTGGGTTCGAAATGGGAGCCGAGGAGGAATCCAATAGAACCGCCACCCAGAGTGGACTGTTCTTTGGCTCATTAACAATGATAATGATCGCAGGGACAGCCCAACTCGACCTACCAGTTAAGCTGGTAGCAGTAGGGGGCTTCTCTCTACTGACCGCGTATTTAGGGTTCAAGTACTACAGAAGGGACGAGCTTGGCATGTGGATGGACGAGACCTACGAGTTCGTCAAAATGATCTTCCCGGTGCTGCTCCTTGGTGTCTTTGCGTCAGGTGCGTTGAAACCCCTGATCCCGCAGTCACTGGTAGCAAGCCTGACCGGTCAGAACACTATACTGGCGAACACCATATCAGCCCTTTTCGGGACCATCGCGTATTTCCCTACTTTGGTTGAGGTGCCTGTGGCGAACCTGTTCCTAGAGATGGGGATGCATAAGGGACCTTTAATGACCTACCTGCTCGTGGACCCCGGCGTCTCACTACAGACACTGCTGGTCGTTAACACCATCATCAAACCCAAGAAGACCGCGGCGTACGCGTTCTACATGCTAGCCTTCGGGGTGCTTGGCGGATACCTATACGGATTATTTGTGTGAGGAAAAAGAAATGAAGATTGAAGTACTGGGCACAGGGTGTCCAAAATGCAAGAAACTAGAATCAATGGTGAGAGCCACAGTTGACAAACTCGGACTGGACGCGGAGATAACACACATTCATGACATGGACAAGATACTATCGTACAACGTCATGATGACACCAGCCTTGGTAGTGGACGGTCTCGTGAAGGTGTCCGGTAGAATACCTAACGAATCTCAGCTAGTCGAGTTACTAAAGTAGCTATAACCCAAACTTTTTCGCTATTTCCTGGGAAATCTTGGAGGTAAGAGTCTCGTCAAGGGCGTCGATTATGGCGAAGACCTTCTCATCCGTGACCTTGTAAAACATCTTGGTGCCCACCTTCCGTGAGACCAGTAACCCTGCCTCCTCCAGCAGCTTTAGGTGCCTAGACACAGTTGGTTGGGACTGCGCTATCAAAGGGATGATGTCGCACTGGCAGTTCTCCCCTGACCTGAGTATCTCGATTATCTTGAGCCTGTTGGGGTCCCCGATGACCTTGAAAACCCTGGACTTGAATTCTATTGTCCTCTCGTCGGGGTAGCTTATGGCACTCATTCAAGAAACTGACATATATCTAAATATTTAAATGGTTACTTGGAGGCTTCCCGGATTATCCGTTCCATGACCCTGTGGTCCGGTAGCTTACCGTTGTACTTTACAACCCCGTTTACCACAACTGCCGGTGACATGAGCATGCCGTACTTTTCCGTCACCCCGTCATCCATGATGTCCTTCTTGATAATCTCAACCTCGATGCCCTCTCCCTTTAGCTTCTCCGCGGCCTTCTTGGCGTTCTCCTCAAGCTTCTTACACCTCTTGCAAGGGGGTACCATTCCATAACACTCGACCGTGACAACCATTTCAATAACCCCTTCTCAGAGACAAATAAAAACCAAACTAGACTTCGCCCAGCGCCTTCTCCCCAGCCTGGATGCAGCTGAGCAGGTCATCAAGGGTCGAGACTAGACTGCCTATGCTTCGCTCTGAAAAGACCTCAATCTCAAGGGTGCTATCGACCACACCCATCATGATGTGGATTCCATCCGGTAGGTCAAGGTTATCGGGGACTACAGACTTCTGGATCGCCAACGCCGTCTCCTTGTCCCTGTAATTAATCGTGATAGCTGTCTTCGCCTCGGGCATACCCTATCAATGTCACTTACCCTCATATGGTTTACCACAACCGTGTCACACCACGTTTTTATGGTATGCACGAAAAAAAGCCAAAAGTTACCGCTAGCTGTTACCAGCCAGCTTCTCTGCGACAAGCCTGTTCACGTTCTCAAGGAACTCCCGCTCCTTGTTCATGGGGATATACGCACCCGCGGCAATATCGTGACCGCCGCCCCCTCCCTCAACGGGCTCCGCCGCTTCCTGCATAACCAAGCCCATATGAAGACCAGCCTCCACGAGCTCATCTGTACCCCTTGTGGATATCTTGAGCTGGTCGTCCTCGCTGTAAGCCGAAGCCACGATGGGTTTGTTGCCCTTCAGGATACCCTGGCTCAGTAGGATACCGCAGACAACACCTATGACCGTGTCGTTCACCTTGTTCATTGCCCTGATCACGTAGATGTGGTCCTGCTCCTCCACTGAGTCATTCATCTGGACCCAGTCAAGTGCCTTGGATATGGTGATCCTGTACTGTGCAAGCGTGTCCTGCGCCTCAGTCATCACGTCGCCCCTGTCGCCGAGGACCACGCTGAGCCCGACGCTTGGCCTGCCCATCTTGCCGCAAGCGTTCAGCAGGCTCCCGTACTCCCTGCCGCTCCTCAGTGCCGTGCTCTGCTCCTCCATCTTGAAAGTGTAGATTGTGCCGATTAACTGGTGGATCGCATTTGAGTCACAGCCGCTGCTGACCATGTGGTTACTGAGCTTGCTGAACAGTAGCGTCCTCTCCTCGTCGGTGAGGTCAGCCAATGCCCGTAGCCTGCCGCCGTCTAGGATATCGATGCCGATCTCCTTCAGGAAGGCGACGCAGTTGCTCTCGTTTCCGCTAAGACCCGGGATGTATGGGATAGTGGTGTACGCGATTGCCTTTGCAATGGGTCTTGTCTCGTACCCGTAGAATATGAGCCCAACATGCTTGTCAAGGAGCTTGTTATCGATGGCGTCCTTCTCGATGACCGTGTTCAGCCCGATAAGTGACTTCTTCTCGCCCTTGTCCTGCTGGTCACCAAGAGCCCCGAGTATCCCCAAGGCTGCTAACTCAACGTTGGATGGGTCAAGCGCCTTCGCGAAGAAGTAGCACACCCCAGACGCGGCTATATCGCGAGCCCCGTCTACGTCATGCAGCATTGGGCTGACGTGGATGATGTTATCGAACTCCAGTTCCTGAGGCATATGGTGGTCAAGTATGATGATGTCCTGCTTCAGGCTCTCCGAGATGACGTCAAGGTAACCGGAGCCAAAGTCACTGAAAACGATGAGGTCCGGGTTCTCCTCAACGAGTCTCGCTATGAGCTTCTCGTCAAGCTTCTTCTCGCTGCTGATCTTGAACCGGGCTCCCATCTTGTAGGCGCATGCGGTTAGAATTCCGCCACTGCTGATACCATCGGCGTCGTTGTGGGTGACAAGTCGAATATAATTTCCCTTCTCGACATGGTCAGTGAAAAGGTTGGCTGCTGGAATAATAGAATTGAAGAAATTGTCCAAATTGGACATTTCCAGGTTATATGGTTACGATTTCTCGGCGGTGGTTCCAGTCGCGTGGAAGCAAGCCCTTCTTCTTGTAGTATTTCGTAACCCTGTAGATCATGCTCTCAGTGAGCTGGTATGACCTCTTGTTGCCATAGTCCTTTGGGTTTCGGTCCAAGTGCCTCCGGAGTCTGGTGGACCTGATCATCAGGGTGTAGATATCTTCTGGGATCTCAGGAGCTAGTCCTGCCTCTTCCAATACCTTCCTGATTCCGTAACCAACGATTGGCTTTACAAGTGGAATTCCATGAACGTCTCTGAGTATGTTACCGATTTGAGACTGTGTCTTACCTTCACGGGCGAGGTTGATGATTAGTGCTTTAACCTCGTCTGGCTGGTATACGACCCAGTTTGGGGGCCTCTTACTGACTGGCCTGGTACTCTGGCCTCTGCCCCTCATTGTTGATAGTTTTCCTACCATATAGATTTCTCCGGATGCTCTAGTCTTACCCTCTCGTCCCTTATTAAATGTTTATGATTGCCCGGTTTTCATGTTTTTTATACGTGTACAGGTGGATATGGTCATAATAGCGGTGACTGGCGAATGGACCCTAAACTGAATACGCGACTGGCTGCGATGAAGGCAGCCCCAGACGGTGACCTGATCTCCATGGCAAACAAAATGGAGGGTGTCATAAAGCTCCAGGGCGGCGACCCGGACTTTGACACGCCCCAGAACATCAAGGACGCACTATCCGAGGCAATGAACTCGGGAAAGACCCATTACCCTCCAACCCATGGGGTGCCTGAACTTAGAAACGCCATCGCCGAGTACTACCAGTCAAAGGGTGTCGCTCAGGAACCATCCAACGTAATCGTGACCAGCGGCAGCGGGATGGCTTTGAACGCCGGAATGTCCTCGGTCCTCAACCCGGGGGACGAGGTTATCCTGCCCGAACCCTACTACATGGCTTACGCGAACCTCCTTGACTACTTCAAGGTCAAACGCGTCTCCGTGCCACTTGTAGAGGAAGACGGGTTCAGGCTCGACACCGTAGCCCTTGAGCAAGCAGTCACGCCCAAAACTAAGATGATCCTCATCTGCAACCCCAACAACCCCACTGGCACGGTCTACAATCAGGGGGAGCTAGAAGCCATCAGGGACGTATCCATCGCAAACGACCTGCTCGTCTTCTCAGATGATGTCTATTTGGAGTTCGCGTGGAACGGAAACAAATCCAAGTGCATCGCCTCGTTGCCCGGGATGGCCGAGAGGACCATCATAACCAACAGCTTCAGCAAGACCTTCGCCATGACAGGGTGGAGGCTGGGCTTCATAGTTGCGCCCCCGTCCATCTCCTCCGCCGTGAAACGGCTTCCCATCGGTTACAGGACGAACACCTTCGTCCAGCACGCCGGAGTGGAGGCGCTCACCAACTCGTGGAGTGCAGTGGACGCCATGATGAAAGAATTCGACTCAAGGCGCAAGTTCTTCGTGAAACGGATAAACGAGATCGAAGGCGTGAGCTGCGTCATGCCCGAGGGTTCATTCTACACTTTCCCAAGGATCGAGACCAAGGAGGGGACAACTCGCCCATTCTGTGGGAAGCTGTTGAGAAACGAGAAGATACTAATCCGTCCCGGGGACAGTTTCGGGGACCCCACAGAGTCCAATGTCAGGATACCCCTCATCCGACCAGTGGATGTTCTTGAACGGGTTGCCGAGGGAATCGAGAGGCAACTCAAGAAGGGCTAACTCGATATTTTACTTAGATCAACTCCTTTGAGTGTGATCTTCTCATCCGGGTCAGTGACAGATGACCCGATGTGGGCGCTAGTCCTGAGCTACCAGCCACTCGGCTAGTTTCCTGAAAGCACGTGCCCTGTGGCTAATCTTTGCCTTCTCCTCGGCACTCATCTCACCGAAGGTTCGTCCGTCGCTCTCCACTGGAATGAATATGGGGTCGTAACCGAAGCCCCCTGTGCCTATTTCCTTGTGGGATATCTCTCCCTCCACTTCCCCCTTGAACGTGACAGCGGTTTCCCCGTCTCTGAACGCTACCGCTGAGATGTACTTTGCACCTCTATCAGTGTCCCCTTCCAGTAGCTTGAGTATCCCCCCGTTGGTTATGGTGCGCAACGCGTAGCTGCTGTATGGTCCTGGGAAACCGAAGTATTTGTCAATGTAGAGGCCTGCGTCCTCGATGAGCAACGGGATGTCCAGATCCAGCACCTTGAGGCTGTACTCGGCGATTATTCCTGGGTCGTCCGCCTGTATCTCAACCCTGTCAATTGCCAATCTTTCAAGCTCTATGCCGTACTCTGAGAGCACTTCTTTTGCCTCGTCGTACTTGTGGTCGCTGCTGGTTCCCATCCATATCTTAGTTCTTCTCAATGTAACGTCCCCTTTTTGATACCTCATCCATGCGTTTGAGCGCCTGCTCGGCCTCATCGCCCATGGATTTCCGGTACCCTTCCTTGAATGCCGCTAATAGGCTCTCCTGATACTTGTAATGTGTGCTGGTGAGCATCCTGTTCATGAGGTTCAGGTCCACCCCACGTTTCTCGACCTCGTAATTAACCTCGCTTAACCCGAAATCGATGAACACGATCCTGTCATCTGACTTGATGATGTTACTGGTGGTCAGGTCTCCATGGACGATCCCTGCAAAGTGGAGTTTACCCGAGAAATAGCCGATCCGCGTGAACAAGATATACCTCTCCTCGTCGTCCAGCTGGTCAACCAGATCCCTGATCTTGATGCCGTCAATGTACTCCATGATGATGACGCCTCTCTCATTGTCAACGCTGTAGAGCAGTGGTGTTGAGACGCCGTGCTGTTTTGCCCTGTGGATGATGTCTGCCTCGTGGTTGGTGCGGGTCTTGGTGAGCATGTAATCGATCTCTGGGTGGCGGTACTTCTTTGGCGTCCTGAGCTTCTTGATTGCCTTCAAGCCGTTCCATTCCATGACGTAGATGTCCGCCTCCGCGCCTTTCGCCACTAGTTTCTCCATGGTACTTCCACCTGATCCATTCTCCAGTTGGGGTTGACGTAGCTCTCCTCGATTGGAGTCCGTATCCCCGCCTGGTACGCGATTAAACCGGTCCACGCGATCATGGCGCCGTTGTCCTGTGATAGTTTGATTGGGATGATGTATGGGGTTGCCCCGTGGTCCTCGGCTATGTCTTTGACGATCCCGCCTAGTCTCTTGTTTGCAGCGACACCACCCGTGAGTAACAGCTCTGGCTTGTTGGTGTGTGCCAGCGCCCTCTCGGTTATCTCCCCGAGCATGGCGTAGGCTGTCTCCTGGAGGCTGAAGCAGAGATCGTTGATGTAGTGCTTCCCGGACTCCAGTGCGTTTGTCACCGATGTGAGCATGCCGCTGTAACTCACGTCCATTCCCTTGACCACGTAGGGTAGCGGGATGAGTTTCTTGCCTAGGTTGGCTCGTCGTTCGATGTCAGCGCCTCCTGGGTACTCCAACCCAGCTGCACGAGCGAAGGTGTCCAGACAGTTGCCGACGCTGATGTCCAGTGTCTCGCCGAATATGCGGTACCTGCCCGACTCATAACCGCTGATCAGAGTATTACCGCCCGAGACGTAGAGGGTCAAAGGGTCATTTGCCCCTGTTGTCATGCGTCCTATCTCGACGTGGGCGACGCAGTGGTTTACACCGACAAGTGGCTTATTTAGGTAGGATGCGAGGGCTCTGGCGCCTGTTGCCCCTGTCCTGAGGCATGGGCCTAATCCGGGTCCCTGTGCGAAGCTGATGATGTCAACCTCCTTCATGGTTATGTCCGCCTCGTCGAGGGCTGTCCTGATGGCGGTTCCCATGTTTTCGCTGTGGTGTCTGGCGGATTCCCGTGGGTGTATGCCTCCGGCTGGGGGTACGTGGATCTTGACATAGTTGGCCATGACCTCTTTGTCACTGGACACTATGCCGATCCCCAGGTTGTCCGCGGTTGACTCGACTCCAAGCGATATCAAGTTACTCCAACAGATTAAAGACAGGATAAAAATCCTGCCCCTTTTTCACTCCCTCGGGGGTGACCGTGTGGAGGATTGTTCGACCTATCCAAATCAGGGGTCTTTAGAACTATATTCTCTATTCTGACTGATGCTATCGGTGGTCGTTTGTTTTATTTGGTTGAATCTTTTCTCTTGATGAAATGGATATGTTTTATAGCGCGGCAGTTGGAAGGTGCGCTAATTGAGGCTTTGCGTTGATTGAGTTTGTCCCATTTGAGCTTGAGGTCCACAGAGACGAGTATATTCAGCTGAACATCGAGTACTTGACCAAGAACCTAGATGACCTGTCTGAGAACTTTAACATTGATTCACGCGCCATGGTCGGTGTGACGGAGCAGCAGATGGCTCAGGGAATCCTTGAATCCTATAAATGCTTGAAGCCACCGCAGGGTGTCCTCTTTATCCTCAAAGTGGATGGAACAGTTGCAGGGATGGGAGCTATCAAGAAACTCAGTGAATCCGTGGGGGAGCTCAAGAGCATGTACATCCGACCCGAGTACAGGGGGAACGGGTACGGAAAGGTCATGGTAAGCCGGCTAATGGAGGCTGGCAGGGAGTTTGGGTGCGACACCTTCAGATTGGACACATCCAAGTTTATGGTGACGGCGCAGCACATCTACAGGCAGGCAGGGTTCCAGGAGCGCGACAAGTATCCAGGAAGTGACGTTAGTGCCAAGTGGGAGCCCTACTGGATGTGGATGGAAAAAATCGACCACGAGTAGAGCATCAATCGGGATGCTAAACCACCTAATGCGCACGGGGTCTTCTATTTTCGTTATCTTTTCTTTGGGACGCTCAGGGTGTTCCAATCCCTTACTCTGTAATGCTTCGCAAGGAACACGATCTGCCCTACATGCACTGCGTAATGGCTGTACTGGCTGTTCAAGACCTCCATTAAAGTCAAGTCTCTTCCCCGGACAGTCATATTGGCAGTCAAGTCTTCCATCTTTAGGCCATCCAGTGTCTTGAACAATGCATTCCAGGCTTTGTTCCATGTCTCACCTACGCTTTCCCGTGTGTCCTCCTTGGTGGTTGTGAACTCAAGGTCCCTGTGTCTAGTGGGCCACTCCTCGACGGGGGCCAGTGGTCGGGTCCATAGGTTTGTCATGTTTCCCGCGATGTGTTTCATGAGTATCGTTATACTGTTGCTTTCATCGTCAATTTCTATGGGGAGCTCCTCGTCTTTCACTTGGACGACTGCCTTGTCGGCGATGTTTTTCAGGTTCCTCAACTGCTGTCCAATGCTTTTCAGGTACAGATCAGGTATTTTGTCACTCATTAAATATCATTCATCTAGAATATCGTTGAAATATAAAAATGGAGCAAAGGACTCCAACGGGTGATGTTTAGCAGGTCTTTATCGAATAGTTTCTCCCTGGGTCACATCAAGTTCCCTAATCTGTTCGGGCGCAAACATAGTTTTTTATATAATTTAGCTAACAAAGGGTGATATGATGAAGAGAAAACTCATCCTAGTATTAGCAACCATACTTTGCATCTCAGTAACAGTGCCCATGATAAGGGCGCCAGCAAGAAAAGCCGATGACTGGAATTCTCTTTGGGGTTATATAGATGAAAACGACGCCAGTCTAGCTGGACCCGCATCAAGTATGATTGCGGCCCTTGACCGCGTAGAGAGACTTGAAGAGGATCTTGGAATTGATTTGAACACCAAATCTAGTGTGGACCTTTCTCCGAAGGACCAGGCAAAGCTTGATCGGGCTATTAGTAAGGCGTTAGATCGTATTGATAGATTCGTGGTTGAGTCTGGCTTGGGCACTGGTGAGAAGTATATTGGGGAGACCGAAAAAAATCTCATAGTTCTCCTTGAAACTAGGGTATTCTGGTTAAAATAACAAGCCACAGTTTTTTTGGGGGGTTCGAACCCTTACCTCAAGTGGTGATATCACCACACTCTATTTTCTTGTCTGTTAATTGGTATCCTTCTGTTTCTCTCTGGTCTTCTGAGATGACGTGAGGAAATAGTTCCGCGATGTGGCGTTTAATTGACGTTCACCTAACTCCTCTAGCGTTCTCCACTTCAACTCACCCACCTCAAAAGATGGATCAAAAGCCTCCCCGATATCAACCAAATGCAGAACCCACTGATACTCACCCTTGTCAAAGGCTTCCTTAATCTTCTGTTTGAGAACTTTCACCCCACCTGCAACTTCGATAAACTTCTCAGCATACTCACTTGGTGGCAATGGGAACAGGTTAGTTGGATTACCATCAAACCACCCAGCAAAACCAGTAAAAATAGACCTAACCGCCCAGTCAACTGTACCGTAGAACTCTTGTAGACATGGCTCTTCCGCCATATGCCTTGGAAGTTTAACATATTCGACTAACTCGTCGGGAGTCAATCCCTCGTTCATTCCTTCATGGGTCTTGTCATACACGTATCTAATCGCGTCACGATAGATAGATAAAACTCGACGAATTTCATCGGCCCCAACAATTGGTCGAGAATGCCCTGGAATGAGGTATTCTGCGCCTTCTGCGATTATCTTGTCTAAACTCGCAACCCACTTGGTAATATCTCTATATGGCGAACCACGAATAGGTGAGATGTTTGGGAAAGCCTTGTAGTAGTTATCGGCACACAGCAGCACTTTCATTTCAGGAAGCCAAGTGTAAATCTGGTCATCTGTCTCCCCTGGTGCCTTCACTAACTCTATATTGACACCAGAAACTGTGAACTTGTATCTGTCTTCTGAGAAGGTCTTAGTTGGGGCGACCCATCCCTCCCCGAATCCCTTCATTGGTCTCTTGGCAGGTCCTATCCCAATGTTTTGTTTCACTGAGTCAGGTAGGTCGTGTCCAAATTGGTATGTCCATCGTTTACGCAGGATTTTGGCTACAGGTGACTTTACTTTGGAGCTTGTTAGTGATTCATTTGCGATTATTTCTGGGTTATAATCGGCTGCGAACACTGATACACCTCCTGTGTGGTCCCCATGGAAATGGGATAGGATTATTGCTCTGACTGGTTTGTCAGTGATTTTGTCGAACTCCTTCTTCAGGTTCTCTGCTCCTGATGTACTCTCCAGCGTGTCAACGATAATCACTCCATCGTTTCCCTCAATCATCGTTGAGTTTGCAGTGCCATACCCAATACCCACATACACGTTATCTGTTACGTTAATGACCTCTCTACGGAACTCCTTTGAGTGCTCCGTGAGTAGTGCTTTTCCATCCTTCACGGGTATTCCACATTATTGATTGTTATTTAATCTTACATAGGTAGTTGTAACCAATTCTCGTGTTTTCCATTATCTAGTTACAACTCTCTGGGCGCCCCTGGGTTTATTTCCTAATCTTCCAGAATGGTGCTGTATATTTTCTGTATCAGCTCGACGAGTTTTTGGTCTGACTGGGCTATTTTTGACACGAAGAGGTGTCTATGGAGTAATGCGTCAATTACGTTGTAGGCGGTTATCCATGCCTCGATTTTCTCGACTGTGTAACCGTTTCCCTCTGCGTATCCTCTGAGGAGATGGCCGCGGTCTTCTCTTAATGTTTTGAAGCTGTCTCTGTCAGCTATCATGGCTTGGTCTAGTGCCCTGTAGAACTTCCAGTTTTCCCGGTGGTTGTTCAGGTGGCTTCGAAACCGCTCCCCTAGCTGTTCTGGCTCGGTCTCGACGAGGTATGGGAAAACTGTCTCCTTGAAATTGTCCTCGTATATTGAGATCAATATATCCTGTTTCCCTTTGGGGAAGTAATGGTATATTATCCCGACGCTTATACCGGCTCGTTTGGCTATCTGCCGTATTGTTACGTCTTGGTAATCGAACTGGCTGATGAGGTCGATGAACGTCTGTTTTATTGACTGGACCTTTTTCATTTTGTCCCGCTCGACGCCCCTGCTCATGATTATGTACTGTTGAACCGTGTTCAAAAACCCAGCGAATTGAATTTCATTTTAATACACTAAAAATAGACTCGTACCCATGACTCAGAAAGAGGTACTCAAAGGACTGAGCCGTGAAAGCTCAAACGAGGAGATAAGGAAAGCTGCCTTCGACTTGGTGTGGGAGATACGCTTCATAGCCATGGCTACCGTCGAGAACGGGATGCCCCAGGCAAGGATATTTGACATGACCCTGCTGGACGATGGTAGCCTTTACTTCATCACAGCTACGGGTAAGCCCACTTTTGACCAGCTGCAGGCAAACCCCCACATAGTGGTCACAGGAGTCACAAAGGACTGGCTTGCCGTGAGGGTTAATGCCGAGGTCGAGGAGACGGATGACCCGGTTATCAAGGAGAAGTTCTTGGAGATAAATCAGGGCACGAAAGCCCTGTACGCCAACAGCCCAGATGCACTGCGGTTCTTCAAGTGGGCGAGGGGTTACGGGGAGATCACCCACCTTTACGCGGATGATATGCACGCCAGGCTCAAGTTTGGGTGGGGAGGCGTGGAGCCAAGACCCGATGTCTATTATCTGGACCAGGAAAAGTGCACTGCCTGCGGTGTCTGCCATGATGTCTGCGTTGGCAAGGCTATCCGACCCGGTGAAAAGTATAGCATAGATTACTTCAACTGCCTTGAGTGTGGCTCTTGTTACAGGAAATGCCCAGTTGGGGCCATCAGCAAGCTAGGGTGATGCTTTGACCCGTTTCCCAAATCTTTTCAGCCCCATGAAACTGGGGCCATACACGCTAAGGAACAGGATCCAGTCCGCCCCCATGGGTTACTACGGTACACCTGAAGGCTACCTCACCAACGAGGGCGCCGCCTACTACGAGCTACGTGCAAAAGGTGGAGCCGCAATCGTCACAATCGGAGAGAGCATGGTGGACTCCAGTGGCACCAGCCACGGTAGGGTTACACCCTTGGATGATCCGGGTATTCTTCCCAGTCTCATAGACACTACGGACGGCATCAAACGCCATGGAGCGGTTGCTTCCATTGAGCTGCTACACGCTGGTACAAGGTCTAGGACTGATCGCCCAGACGGGGCGGTGTATGGTCCAAGCGTGGGTACCTCGTTCTACGGGAAACCAATTATCGAGATGGATGACGCGGAGATCGACAGGATCGTGAACGCGTTCGGGGACGCCGCTGCGATGTCCAAGCGTGGCGGGTGCCAGATGGTTATGGTACACGGCGGTCACGGGTGGCTACTTTCCCAGTTCCTCTCCCCTTTGCATAACCAACGGACTGACCAGTTCGGTGGAAGTATCGAGAACAGGACCCGTTTCGTATCCATGATCGTGGATGATATCAAGAAAAAGTGTGGACCAAACTTCCCTGTTGAGATGAGGCTGAGCGGTGACGAGTTCACCGAGGGCGGTATGAAGCTGCCCGAGGTGGTGGAGGTCGCCAAGATTCTTGATGACAATGTGGATATGTTCAATGTCTCGGCGACCACGTTCAATGACACGACGGCTGGGCTCAGGATGTTCCCCAGCATGTTCCTGCCAAGGGGTGCCAACGTGTACCTGGCAGAGGAGATCAAAAAGGCAGTAAAGAGCCCGGTGAACACGGTTGGGGCGTTAAATTATCCCGCCAATATGGAGGACATTCTGGCTAGGGGCGGGGCTGACATGGTGACACTGGGTAGGGCGTTACTTGCCGACCCATTCTTGCCGGAGAAGGCTCGAATGGGTTGCGAGGACGATATCACTCCGTGCATCCGGTGCAACTACTGCATCAGCCAGTCCTTCACCCCATACGTCAAGCATCCAACCTTCATCACTAGGTGCGTCGTCAACCCAGTCATAGGCAGGGAGTACGAGACAAAGTTCACCCAGCCCAGTGCAAGCAGGAAGAAGGTGCTTATCGCCGGTGGTGGACCTGGAGGTATGCAGGCGGCTATCACCGCCGCTGACAGGGGACACGAGGTCGTTCTCTGTGAGAAAGCAGACAGGCTTGGCGGGGCTTTGCTCTACACGGAGGGGGAGTACTTCAAGGAGGACATAGGGAAACTTGTGAAGGTGTTAGCCCGGAGGGTTAAGGGTCGCCCGATTGAACTGCGGATGGGGACTGAGGTTACACCCGAGTTGGTCAATGAGGTTTCGCCTGATGTGTTGATTGCCTCTGTTGGTGCGGAGCCGTCGGTTCCACCGATTCCCGGTGTGGAGAAGGCGGTTGTAGCCGCTAGCCTGTACGATGAGGACGCCATAGGTGACCGTGTGGTGGTTATCGGCGGCGGGATGGTGGGCTGTGAGAAGGCACTGCATCTGGCCCATCTGGGCAGGGACGTGACGGTTCTTGAGATTCTTGACAAGGCGGCGCCTGAGGCGACCTACCTGCACTGGCTGGCACTGACAAAGGAGCTAGAGAAAAACGTCGCACTGGAGTTAAGCACCAAGTGTACGAGGATAGCCGATGAGGGAGTATACGCGGTCAAGGGTGGAGATGAGGTGTTCTACCCGGCTGATTCAGTGTTACTGGCGACTGGAGTGAAGCCGAGGGCAGGTCTAGTGGAGTCCTTGCGAGACTGTGCACCAGTTTTCAGCGTCATAGGGGACTGCTACCAGCCAGGTACGGTGTTGGAGGCGATCCATTACGGATACTTTACGGCTCTGAACATCTAAGCCTGTTGAACCGTGTTCAAAAACTCCAGTGCGCGCCTGTATCTTTTATACGCCTGTACCAAGGTTCGTTCATGGTTGACTATGTCTCGTTGATGCTTGTCATGGACCTTGGCATCATTATTTTCATGCTTATCGCCCTCATTGACTCTTGGAACGAAAAGGAGAACAGGGCGGTTATGATCTCGGTTGTCGGTTTGCTTTTCCACGTAGCCCTCGGGCCTGCACTGGTATTGTATCCGTTGGTACAGCAGGTCGGGATGATCTACTTTGGAGGTATCGCGGTATTCGGGCTTCTCATGCTCATACCGGGCGGTACAAACGAGCGGGCTCTCAAGGGTACCATGGGGTACGTGGTCTCAGATGTCAAGAAACCTGATGAAAGGGACATTGTGTTCTCTAGGCGTATTCTCAAACCGGGCACTAAAGAGTACAAGGAGTACTATGAAGCCCACCCTGAATGGGAGGCGATGGACAAGAAGATCAGGGACTTGGGTGGTATGTTCGCGTCCGGTGGCATCGATGACGCACCTATGAACAACCACATGATCCACAGCGGTTTCATGATACCAAGGTACCTCTCCGAGTACGCGGTAGGGGAGCCAATTGAAGGAAGCCCCAAACCAGATGTCACTATACAGGAGGCAACGGAGGTAGTCAAGAGCTTCACAAAACACCTGGGCGCGAGCTCCGTTGGTGTATGTGAACTCAACCCCAACTGGGCCTACTCCCATAGGGGAGAGGTCCATGAGGATAAATGGGATGACTGGGGAAAGGAGATCCCTGATTTGCCTAAGTATGCTGTTGCTTTCACAGTTGAGATGAACTTTGAGCACGTAATGACTGCGCCCCATACATCGATGGAGGTGGAGGTAGGGTACAGGTACGCGCAGGGTGCTTTCATCAGTACTATGCTTGCTCACTGGTTCCAGGGTATGGGGTACAAGGGTGTTGCCCAGCAATCAAGTCATTACGATGTGGTTGTTCCTCCAGTTGCGGTTGACGCCGGTCTAGGGGAGATGGGTAGGCAGGGGTACATGATTACCCCAGAACATGGCACGAGGACCAGAGCCTTCGCGGTGTTGACTGATATGCCGTTGTTACTAGACAAGCCCATCAGCTTTGGGGTCGAGGAGTACTGCAGGGTATGTAAGAAATGCGCCACCACATGCCCAAGCAAGAGCATACCCATGGGGGATATGGTTGTTCACAACGGGGTCGAGAAATGGAAGGTGGACAGCTCGACTTGTTACGAGTACTGGCATCAAGTTGGGACCGGCTGCGCCATATGCATGGCTGTCTGCAGCTTCGGTAGACCCAACACTCCTCTTCACGCTATCGTGAAATGGTTCATCAAACGGAAGAACCCAATTGCGTTGAAGATATTCCCGCATATTGATGACCTCTTCTACGGGAAGGACTGGAAGCCCAGAAAGGTCTCAGACTGGGTCAAGTACAATTAGGTCCTGCTTCGGTAAACCCTGGGAGGGTACTTCCTCCTGTTTTTCACCACTTCTACTATGACACCTTTAACGCCAAATAGCGGATGGTTGTAACAGAGACCCCGACGCCATTTTTTGCCGAACTATTATTATCGCCATACTTCCTTAGGGGAGAACAATGAGCATAAACGATGAAGAGGAAATCCTCTACGACTGGTACACGAACCCAATCCATCGTACTACCTGTCCCAGATGCAGCTTCCAAAAAATCAGCGAACTAGAGTACGCCAAAGACAAAAACGGACAGGGAATCATATACAGGTGCCAAAAATGCCTATACGAGTACGGCATAGAAGACGAGTCCCAAGCATACTTTGACAAAAACGCTAACCCTACACTTTACTGGCAATAGCGTCAACCTTACACTTCGTGCGGTATGTAGGATCCATCAAAGAACGAAAAAACAAAGTTTTATCGTCTTTTTTTCTTCTTTTTTACCAATTCCGTTCGTTTAACTCTCCAATTTCCTGGGGGTCTTTCTGGTTTTTTATTCGCCTTTTTTTTCCTAATTTGTCTTCTAGAAGGCACAAATATCTAGTTAATTATCTTCTGAAACCATATAAATTCCAACTATTATTGAAAATCAATATATCTTCGTTAGTTGTGATATCCGTCTTCTCTTCTGATCAGGTCGTATAGTACTTGGTAAGCCTTGGGTAGGTCTTTGTTGTGGAAGAGGAACAGGAACTGAGTGTGGATGTTGGACATGTTGAGTATGGGTATGTTGTTGAATGCGAGGCCCCGAGTGAGGAGGTAGTAGAACCCAGGTATCTCGCAGGTCTCGTAGGGCACAGACATGAAGATGGCTGCCAGGCCTGTTCGTTTGGTGACGGTTATCTCCTGTGTTATGAACTGGTCCAGCTTGTCCATGTGTCGCTCATTGGTTATGACCGTCACGTTGTTTGTGCCCTGGATGATACTCAGCAGGTCGCCGTCCTCTACCCTGATCTCCCGGTGAAGCCCGTTGAGACTGTCCAGTACCTCGTCTGATTTCCTTACGACGTACTCAACGAGATGGGACTTTGTGGACAGGTCGGTGCCATCCAGTTCGATCCGTGATAGAGCTGTCTCCTTCCTGTCTTCTAGTCTCCTGAGGGCCATGCTGATGGTGAGGTGTTTGACTTCCTCACCCATCTCGACCTCCACTTCTGGTTTGAGGTACTGGGCGAGGGCCCCGTGGTTGATGAGGTCCCTGTTCATGCACTCTTGGATGAAGGGCTTGTCCCGCATGAGCTTCCTTACGACGTGGGCAACGGTCACCATTTGTTCAATATTTAACAAACTGTATTAATTAAGTCATCCCCGACCATACCCATGGCACTCGATATCAAACTGGTAGACTACTACAACGCAACCGTGTACGGGGACGCCGCCGAGGGGTTCAAACTCCTCTCAGTGTTCGCCGACGTTGGGATAAACCTGCTCGCCTTCAAGGCAGTACCTGATGGACTCAACCAGACCCGATTCACCATATTCCCTGATGATAGCTCAAAGGTGAGCGAGGGAGCCGAGAACGCTGGGCTGGAGATAGATGGTCCACACTCCGCGATACTGGTGAAGAGTGACACCGATGAACCCGGTGAGTGTGCGATGGTACACGAGAAGCTGGCCAAGGCAGGTGTCCATGTCAAGGAGTCCAGTGGGATAGCCGACATAAAGGACAGTTATGGGATCGTCCTCTACATAGAGCAGGAAGACTGCGAGAAAGCCATTACGGCTTTGAAGAATTAAGGGTCGTACCCTACAACAAGTGGTGAAATCACCTCATTTTTATCACTGTATTTCCATGACCGGTTATGTAAAGAACCTAAATATAGCCCAATCTTCAACTGGCTATGAAAACTAGCAAGCCTCAGGCCTTGGTCACCCATAGCTTGACCGAAGTATGTGACAAGGGGAACAAAATCTGTCGTGGGTTTGGGGCTGAACTTGTCAGTGGGTCCGAGGGTTTGAGGCTTGAAGCTGGCGTTGATTGTTATAATTTGATTGATGGTGCTGGTACGTTCGTCGGGAAAATCGTGCCTAGACTAGTTGAAGATGAGATATGGTACGGTGTGAACGAGAATATCAGTGGACCCAAGTCTATGGAGTCGAGGGGAAGATGGCTCGTGGATGACACGGTTTACGATTTCTACAATATTGAGTGCGAAAAATACGTAATAACAGGTCCAAATTAACGATGACACACGATTCAATCAGGCGCCAGATTATCACCATCTCCTTTGTCCTCTTGCTCGCTTTCCCTGTCCAGATTGTGTTTGGGAAGGGTAGCGGGTTTGTTTTTTGTCCACCAGAAGAGGTGGAAGACGTTGTTTCAGAGATGCAGCACGAGGCAGGTGAGGAGGAGCTTCCGTTTGATGCCTTGGAGATGGATGTAAAGTCCAGGGAGCCACTGTTCCTAACCGGGAAAGCCGCCAGGGATGATGTTGAGAGGCTTTTCTATCTTCTTGAAAATGGGTACTCGGGGTACGGGTACTTTGAACAGGCTGGGGATTTTCAGGTTGCTAAGGAGAATATCCTATCCGATCTGGATGGCAAGGTTATCCTGAGGGGTAGCGAGTTATCGGGCATTATTCATGAACACCTTGGGTTCTTACACGACTGCCATCTATCAATCGGAGACCATGGTTACGGTGAACACCATGATTTCTGGTTCGACGAGGAATATGAGCTAGAAAAAGACGATCAGGGGTACTTCATAGAGCACGATGGGGAGGCTCGTGCCATAATCTCTATCAACGGTGAAGACCCGGATGGGTTCGTTTTTCTATCCCTCAGCCCAGATGGAGATGAGATATTTCACCTTGGATTGCTCTCTCCTCAACCCCCTGACCCGCTTGAGGTAGTGCTATCCGATTTGGAGGAGCCTATTCAGGTGGAACTTGTGACGTCTGGGCATGAGTATGGGAAACTTTTCTCGGATACCGTTGTCGGCGGGGTGCCGGTGGTCCGCATCGGCTCTTTCAGTGACCACCATAAAGAGTACATAGACCAGTTCCTTGCCTCTGCCTCCAAATACAAGGATGAGCCGTGTCTGATCGTCGATATCAGGGGCAACGGGGGAGGTAACACGATGTACGCGAGGCAGTGGGTCACCAGCTCCACTGGGGTTAACCCGGGCTCCATCCAGGTTTTCACCGAGCTGGTGAGCGAGACCAGTATGATGGGCAGGGCCAACTATCTCTCGTATCTACTAGATAATTACCCTGACCTTGAGGACCAAGGCTACCCTCAGAAAATTGACCGGTTTATGGGGACCGCGGAGCAGATCGAGACGGGTGAGTCTGAGGCTCACTGGTCCCCTTATAATGTACCTACTGCCAAGGAGATCCCATCTAACAGGACCCTCATTGTTTTGATCGACTCCAACGTCGGTTCGGCAGCCGAGGGGTTCCTCTGCTATCTACAGCAGATGGATAACGTGGTTCTTGTGGGTGAGAACAGCGGCGGGGCTGTGATTTACGGCCAGATGACCATGCACCTGCTCCCCAATAGCCGGCTGCAGGTTCGGTTGCCCATCACTCTCAATATTTTCACTGATCTGGTGTACAGGGAGGAGAGAGGCTTCTACCCTGATTACTGGGTCCCAGCGGGGGAGGCGGTGAATTATGCCGTGGCGGCGGTTAGATCTGGGATCATCCCTACCACTGAGTCCTACGTGGATCAGGTATCGTCTGTCAAGTTTGTTCACCAGATATCTCCGAAGAAAAGTATCGGCGTCTTAGATGTATTCCCCTATGTCCTTTTCCTGTTTTATGGAGGTGTCTTTGTTGTTGTCAACCGGAAGCGTGATTGGAAGTTTTTCCTTGTCTGCAGTGTCTTGGGTGCCTTTGTGTGGCTCTATATTTCCGTGAGAAACCCTTCCCTGAAGCCTGTTTTCCTACTTGCCTGGGTGGAGTATCTTCTCATTGCCCTGTACAAGCGATGGAAAGACCTCACGAACTAGATGCTTTAGCGATGATTTTATCCTTATGTCTATCTAACATTATTTGATTCCAATGAAATCAAGTATAGATTACTTGAAAATTACTACTTTAGCGGAGAACTATGTGCAGACTGGAACCGAGTTAGGTCAGTGGGGTTTATCATTCTACCTGGACCTGATCGATGCGAAGGGTGATGAGAGAAAAATTCTCTTTGACTCGGGGATAAACAAAGACGCCTTACTCCATAACGTCAAATCGCTGAACAAAGACCTCAGCGCAATTGACTGTATCGTGCTTAGCCATGGGCATATTGACCACACGGCGGCTACAGTTGAGGCAGTGAAAGCCTCGGGTGGGGTGCCCGTTTATGCGCACCCACATTGTTTCTACCCAAAATTCTTCCAAACCAAGGAAGGAAAACGGTTTAACATTGGAGTACCTGATGGTCAGAACATCTCAGATATTGAGGCGGCTGGCGGGAAAGTAGTTCTTTCAAGGGAACCCGTTGAGGTGGTCCCAGGTTTATGGACTACCGGGGAAGTGCCCAGGCGTACTTTTGAGAAAAGTAGTGATGGATCAGGTGCCCGAAGGGTCCAGGTGAAGGATGGGGTGGATTATGATGATCTTTTGTTGGATGATCTCTCGTTGTGGTGTGTAGTTGAGGGGATTGGGCCTTTTGTCGTTACTGGGTGTGCTCATGCTGGTATCTTGAACACCTTGATGAGGGTTCAGGAGTTGAGTGGAATGAAGGAGATCTATGGGTTCACAGGTGGGACTCATCTCTTTGATAAAGATGAGGCTGACCTCAAGCGTACGCTGGATGAAATCGGTGAGTTTGGGTTGAAGATGATGTCCCCCTGTCACTGTACCGGGTTTAAACCGACCGCGACACTCTGGAATATGTTCCCGGAGGAGTTTATCCTTAATCACAGCGGAAAAGTCATCGAGCTAAAGAAGCCAGAAGAGTAATTTCTTCTCTTATTCCAGAGTTTTGGGTCTGGGTGAGGAACTCTAGTATCACCATCATGACGATCACATACGCTGGCATGGGTACTGGAGGGGGAATAAGGTGTTCTGAGTTGTACCTCCCTCGGGTGGGACGAAGTAATGGGGGAAAATTCAGTGCTAGCTTAATATTTTTGTTGAGCGTCAACACTACCCGTATGAAAAAGCATAACTGCTTGCCTAATTTATAGGAACTAACGATGGATGATACAAGTGACAAAGAGATTGTGCCTTACGTACAGATCACCAAATCCCAGTTGCGTACATCTATTATTGTCTTCATCATTACGTGGAGCCTTGCGCTGGGCCTCTGGTATCTCAAAGACTTGGATAAAACCATCCTATTCGCACTAAATAACGCAAACTTCGGCAATACAATAACGATTTTCAGCCAACTCATTTCCCGCTACGGTATGGCACTCATCACAGGTGTCAACCTGATACTGTTGCTGTACACTTTCAAGGATGAAAGAATGAAGAACCTACGTCCAGTGTTTCTCCTTACAATTTTATCTTTCTCGATTGCAGGTATCTCAGGCGATCTACTGAAAATGGTCTTCAACAGACCACGCCCGATAATAGCCTATGCCGGAGAACTGAGCTTTCTAACAGACTCAAACTCCCCTGCGTTTCCTTCAGGACACGCTACTAAAAGCGTAGCACTTGCCGTGCCACTGATTTTCAACAAAACTATAGATAATCGAGTTACAACGGTGTCTAAAATATTGGTCTTTTCGACTGCAATCCTCGTTTGTCTGTCCAGGGTCATACTCGGGGCACACTATCTGAGTGACGTACTCGCCGGTGCAGGATTGTCGGTACTATGCCTCCCGGTTTCAGTATTTGCCGCCAACCGTGTATTATCAAAAATGTCTCCAGAACGTTATGAGTTTGCATCGAGAATCTGGATAATTGTCTATATTGCTCTGATGATCTTTGTAGCTATTATTTAACGTAATTAGACACATACTCGTTCGAACAGTAATAATGAAGAAGGGGGGAACTCATGGGGTCACCAATCGTGCCTGTATGGTGTTCCTTCTAGTGTGTTGTCTGGTCCGTGTATTTGCGGTAGGTTTCTGGGTCATATATCGCCGTCATGGCGATCACATACGCTGGCATGGTAAATAGGTAAGAATGTGAGGATATGGGGCTTATCCTCTTGCTTTTCGCTCCAGCTCTGGGTCTACGAGCATCTTGTAGGTTTCTGGTCTTCTCCAGTATGGGTAGACTGTTTTTGCTCTTTCCCTTCTCTGGGTTACCTTGTCGAGGTCGATAGTGGTTATTGTTAAGCCTTCGGTGAAGTCTGGTACCATGCCTATGCAGTCTCTTAGCCAGTAGACTCCGCTTCCCCCGAGCTTCATTGGGTCTGTTCCAACACCGTTGGCGGCTACCACGTATGCGTCACTGATGCTTGATGCTGCTTTGCTGTACATGGCGACACAAGTGTGTACGTGGGCTCCCCAGCACATGGGGGTGAACAGTATCTCGACTCCCTTCAAACCCATGATGCGTGGAACTTCTATTGCCACGATGTCTGTGTCGATGGGTACCGCGATCTTGCCTATCTCTGTGTCGAACACAGGGTACTCGCCGGGTCCGGGCTTGATACCGAAGTGTACCTCCGCCTTGGCGTCTCCGTCTTCGGGGTGATCCTTCCTGAGTTTAGCTATCAACTCACCCTTGTTGGATATTATCCCTGATGTGTTGTAGAGGTCTTCCCCATCCTTCTCGATGATGGTTCCAGGGATGATGAAGATACCAGTCTCCTTTGCCTTCTTCTGGAGGGTATCAAAAGTGGGTCCTGGTATCTCTTCCGCCAGCTCGTAAAGTCTGGTGTTGTCACCGAAGGTTGGTGTGCCTGTTAGCCAGAACTCGGGGAAGAGAATGACGTCTGCTCCCTTGGTTGCGGCTTCGTCGATGAACCTTAATGCTTTGCGTAGGTTTTCCTCGGGGTCTTTCCCGGTTCGGAACTGGACCGACGCGATATTAACTTCTCTCATGACCTTACTATCACGATGTAATTTAGATAACTTTGCCAGTCAAATGGAAAGTTTGTTCAAAAGTGGGGAAAATCAGAGTTTGGGGTCTGGGTCTTTGGTGTTCATTCCGCCTTCTTGGACGAGTAGTCTGCTCATTGTTGATGATGCGTGGCGGTAGGCGGTTGCTTTCTGGTAGTCGGGGTCTTTTATCCAGTCCTCGACGTGGGTTTGGGTGGGGAACTCTAGTATCACCATTCTGTGCTGGTATGGTTCTCCTTCCAGTGTGGTGACTGGTTCTCCCCTTGTGAGGAACCTGCCTCCATACTTTTTGACGGTGGGTGGTGTGAGGTCCGTGTATTTGCGGTAGGTTTCTGGGTCATGTATCGCCATCATGGCGATCACATACGCTGGCATGGGTATTGTTGAGAGTGTAGAGGGATAAGGAATTTTGTGTTAGGTCGATTTTCTGAGGTGAGATCACTGAATCTGATCTTGTTATAAGGATGTGACACGATGCCCATTTGTTTGGGGTAGATCTTTTTTATGAGAAACTTCTCCAAACACCGGTAAAAATAATCTGAGGAATAAGTCATGGACACGGATGAACACAATAGTTTCAAGATATATACCCCCGAAGGGGGGAGTAAAATCACAAAAGAATCATACCTAGCTAAACAAGAGGAATTACGACAAAAAATCACATTAAAGACTCTTGAAAAATGGCTAGGCTTAACCGTAAAACATGACAACCAAAACAAAATAATCTGCTTCCTCACCATGCTTCTAACCTATACTGGCCAAGATCAACTCAACATTGCGTTTAACGCAGAAAGTAGCTCAGGAAAAAGCTACATACCCCTACAACTCGCAGCCTTATTTCCCGAAGATGATGTACAAATCCAAGCATACACAAGCCCCACTGCATTCTTTCACGAGCAAGGAGAATGGGATGAAATAGCTAAAGTCAAAAAAATTGACCTCAGAAGAAGAATCATAATCTTCCTAGACATGCCCCACGACCAACTCCTACAAAGACTCCGTCCACTCCTAAGCCATGATAGACGAGAAATATTAGTCAAAATTACAGACAAAAGCAAAGCACGAGGCTTAAGCACGAAAAGCGTCATTATTATCGGATTTCCAACCGTAATCTTCTGTAGTACCAGTTTTAGTATGGATCAACAAGAAAGAACAAGAGTACTATTACTCAGCCCTGAAGTAACCCCTGAAAAAATTGATGCAAGTATCGATCTTATCGCATTAAAACTGGCTAACAGAAAACTATTCAATCAGGAAATAGAGTCAGACTTGGATCGATTATTTCTTCAAAACCGTGTCTTGGATATCAAAAAGGCAGGCATATCCGATGTAATAATTCCTGAAGACCTTCGAATGATACTTGTTAAACGGTTTAAAGACGATCACAGACACCTGATCCCACGGCATCAACGAGATTTTCCCCGTCTCATCTCACTTGTCAAGGCTATGGCGTTGCTGAATCTTCATCAGCACGAAAGGATTGGACACAACCTCGTAGCACTGGAGGAAGATGTGGAAGCAGCGTATGGTACCTACAAGGGTATTAGTATGTCTAACGAGTTGGGGATTCCGCCTGAAGTGTATGATTTCTATGAAAAGGTGTTTTGTGTTGAGGTAGGTACCCTTGTTGAGGTGGAGGTGGATTCTTGGTGTGAAGAGGAAAACAGTTTGGGGCTTGTTACTCGTAGAAAGGAAATCTGTGTTGAGGAGCAGGTTAGGGGTTTTGCTAGTAAGAAGGATCTTGCGAAAAGGTATTACCTTGTTTTTCACAGTGCAATTGGTCAAAAACGGCTTGTTCGTACCGTCAAACTGTTAGTTGAATGTGGTCTTGTTTTGGAGTCTAGGGATCCTGATGATGGGCGTGTGCTTGTTTACTCCCACCCTGCGGGGTATATATCTCAAGAAAATCCTGAGGAAAACTATACGAAAGGTGCTCTTGGGTTCGCTTAGATTCGCGTATGATTCTCCTTTTTTAGTTTGATTATTTGTGAATAAGAGATTGAAAGTAACAGGGACAATATGGGGGGACTCATCATAGTAGGGCGTATGGATGGATTACATTGAAGCTTGTCCCTCAGTAACCCCAATTGGCGTTCTAAGTGTTCGGTGTTCGATGGGGGGTTCATATTAACTTAAGGACAGAAAAACCACGGAGAAAAAACCACTCAAATCCTCTGAACATCCAAATTATTGAACCTGATGAAAGACAAAACCTCAAACGGCAATGATGTGCAAAGATCTTCTTATAGACCTAGTAGAAAATTGTAAAAAAATCGAAGATCTGAGCTCTCGTTACGGTTCAGGTAAGGCAGATACTGAACTGTGTGCTGCTGTTAGCTGCTAAACACCAATAGTAACATTTCTACCAAACTCTAACGGATCAAATGGAGATTAGGGTTCATTTCCTATCTCTTCGAGAATAGATCTGGAAGGCTCATGACTAGGGTCAAGTTCCAATGCCCTAACGAGATCTTGTTCAGCTTTTCCTATTTCACCGAGTGATAACAATGCTTTTCCTCGTAAATACCAGTACCTCGCATTTGATTCGTCAATCTCCAATGCCTGATCATAGTCCTTGATTGCCCTCCTATAGTCTCCTATCCAGTAATACGCATAACCCCTACGGTAGTATGATTCTGCATCGGGTGTTTTCAACTTTAGTACCCGGTCAAAGTCTCGTGCAGCGGCTTCGAAGAAACCGTAGACCAGGTGAGTCAAACCCCTCCACATGTATTGTTCACCGAGGTACTCCTTCTTTCCATTGGTATAACCCAAGAAATCATCTGTAAAATCACCTTTTGAGTCAATTAACGCTGGTCTTACCTGTGTCCAGTCGTATCTCGGATATGGTTCTGCTTCTTTCTTGACCACGAAAAATGATGCCATCTCAGGAAACCATGTCTTTACTATCAATGTGAAGACGTAGACCATCCCGTACCAGTAGGCAAAGTTAAATGATATTCCAATCAGGCTAAGGTCTGTTACAATCGTTATATCATCGGTATCAATGGGATATGAGTTTGAGAACACAGGAAAAGGCCACCCAAACCGAGTGACTCTATTATAGTTGATATACCCGGTTTCTGTGTGGATGACTGAGATTAATGATAAAACAATCGCCCATCCAATCAGGGCTCTCCTAAGCCTTCTTGTTGGTACATCAGTGTATTGAGCCATTATTAATCCTCTTTTTCATTCTCAAACCAGTAAAAGGTGTCACTTATCCCGTCGAGTTTCCCAACGAGGATTGGTTCTCCTGCTTCATCAAATCGATAGATAGTGTAATCACAGTATTTTCTATCCCCGTTTTCATCAAATTTTGTCCACCCGGATGCCCCGAAGAAGTTATCGGAAATATCAGGAAGAATCTCTTTCACGTTTCTAGCACGATGTGACTGAGTCTGTAAAGTGCCAAACATCATCATATACGCAGCGTCATAGGTTCCAGCAGCGTAGTAATCAAACTCCCGTTCCGTGTATTCCACATATCTGTCTTTAATGCTAAAGAACGGGTCACTCCAAACTGGGGACAAAGAAACAATGTAGATATCAAGTTTGCTTATTGTTTCATGGTGCTTTTGGTCTAAATCATCCAGATTCACCGGGTGATCTGATAGTATCCAGGTATGGTTGGCTAGACCCGGATATTTGTCTACCTCCTCAAGAAACTCTTCAAGCAATGAAACAGAGTCAAAGTGAATCCCGACACTTTCCTTGATATTGGCGATATTCTGGATTACACTCACATTCAAATCCAAACTTGAATAAACCTGGTCATTATAGACAACAACCCCCGTTTCACTCCAAACAAAATGACCAAGGTCTTTTCTCTCATGAACAATGATTGAAGATTCTAACTTGATCTTCTCCGCGAGATATCCCAGCACTTTGGACTGTGCAAATATTGGTGGACTTGTCCTGTACAGATTATCTGGTATTGATAGATAGTTTGTCCTAGAGTTAGGGCTAATCATTATCATGTCGTTATCGTTTAAATACGCCAAGGAGGCTTGAGCTTGGTTTTCCCAGAATCCACCGATCAGTAACGTGATATCCATCGATTTGAATCCTTGTACTTTTTCAAGATGCCCAGCATATTGTCCATCAGCGTTGTCGATAAGAAACTGGAATTCAACATCATACCCAAGTTTACCTGCGTATGTGTTCATGTCCGCCATTATTATCTCCTCAACGAATGGAGTATAGTACTCAAGTGAGGCTGTAAAAGGGGTAATGAAACCATATTGAACTTTATGTCCTTTTAATTTCGGGCTATTCCAGCGTGGATAAGGAGTTGGTGGTGATGGTGGTTTGTGATTTGGAGTGAGTACCCACGATATTGTGTTTCCTAATCCCAACCCAATAACCAGTATACCAATCAAGAGTATTGTTCTCTTCGTCTCCTGCTTCATCTCATATTAATCATACAGATATGAATGTAAATATTATTATTAGAAAAACCAAAAGGTTCTTGTGCCTCAGATTTATTGCGAGATTACTTGATAATCGGAGCATATTTTCTTCTACGGGTTAAGGGTTGAAGAACTCAAGCTCCTATACTCAGGAAAAGTGATCCATACGGGGCATTGAAGATTTGAGTTCTCTTTCAATGTAACATTAGAACGAAACATTAAATTTGAAATATACAAAGAATCAAGTCGTAATGGATTCCTCAATCAAGGCCATATTCGTGATCACAATAGTTTTCGGCTTTTCTATGCAATATATTCATTACACCACAAGTGAACAGAACTATCAAAAAATAAACTCGATAGCTTACACCACTTTAATTGAAGATCTAAACCCTGAAACGGTACTAGAAGGAAAACAATATCTGAATATTACTGATTTCTCGGACGTATATTTCGTGGAGTATCAACGGTTTAAAAGTTTCTTTAGCTGGGAAGAAAACAAAACCATCATTTACTCGGGATCAAACTTGGTTTTTTTGGATACTGAAGACATCCAGTACTATGGATATCAATTCAAAATTAATAGAAAACATCGTACAGTCTTCAGAGAATACGAATGGATGAACCCAATAAATCAAGAAATAGTAGAGATAGAATAAATTATCGACAAAACAGTTCCACGTGGAACGATTCTACTATTCTTGGCCCTGATATATTGTCTTGTAGACATGGTAGATTTATGTAAGAAATCAAGGATTTGATGAGAAAATTCATAATGACTACCTCAATTGCCCATTCTTAATACACGATGCTCCATCCAAGTTCTAAGGTATCATATACTTGGCGAGTATTCGGATCAATATATACGGATGTAAGTGTTCCACTATTGGATTTCCTTGGACTATGATAGAACTTGACTACCCAAACATAACGATCAATTGGCACATCATTGTGAGTCTCATCAATATAATAGATATCAGCACCAACTTCAACATATGATTTCACAATATAGGGTAATGCAAGTGTAATTGCGTCGTCTTTTGAGAGGAAAAATGGCATCAAGTTACCATCGCTAGGAACTCCATCAGTCCGAATCATCTCATCCTGTTGATTAAAGTAAATGGATATCTCTCTTCTAGTAGTATAATCGTCCACTTTGAGATAATAGAAATACCCAACGGCAGTATACCAGTTCTCAGGTTCATGCCTGTTTATCTCAGCCTTCCACTGTACAAAATATTTTGAGAAATAATCCTCACCAACCGCCTGGATTAGGATATCCCTTGCTTTTGCTGATGGTGATCCGGGAACTAGTGCAGGTATAACGGGAAGGGCCCAGTCTGAGTTATATTCCGTCTTACTTACTGAGAGGTTGTCAATCCAATAATCGCCAGGATAATTATCGTTGCCTCTAAAAGTGACGTATCGAATTGCATCCCAGTCAAAATGAGAGGGAATCCATCCAGAATGGACTCCATCCACTGAGACTAAGAATCTTGAATCCACAGAATCCACGATAATTCGAATGTCATGCCAAATATTTTCGAAAGCTGATGTATTGTTCAATATAGGCCAGGCACCATAATCTGTCCAGTATTGCCAATGAGAACCCGCGAAACAGTTTAACATAAACACTTGTTGTCCATCTTCTCTGTTTACTTGTATCACTCCTCGACCATCTTTGATCTTCATTTCAAATTTGATTTCAAGATAATCGGATCCTTGGAAGGGAGGTGTTTTGATTTGAATACGGGTTGAATTAAGATCTCCTCCTGTCTCGTGAATGTGTAGACTTTGGGTTCCTTTGTAACTGGTTTCGTTGGTTATAGTGGCTGAGTCGTGTTTTCCTTCTTGTTCAGTTACCCATTTTGTAGGTAAAGATCCAATTGGCGGTAGTTCGAATGATTCGGATATTTCATTGAGTAGTTCAATAGATTGCGTAGTGTTTGTTATCGAAATTTCATTGGAACCTGTTCCTGCGCTATAATACCAGTTGATAACAAATGATACGTACACATTTCTTTCCTGATCGATCCACCCATGGATCTGCTGCTCCTCATAGCCAAATACATCAAGTGTTAAGACCTCGAATTGTCTAACAAGACCGTTAAGTTCTGTCTGGTTTCTAAGTATTGATACATCGGTGCTGTTCTTGATTGCTCCGAGATCGATAGAGATTCTTACCTTTTCAAGAGTCTCGGAGGTAACCATTAAGAATGGTTCTTCATGTTCGCGATCTTCATTTATCATATAGGAACCGATGGCAGTGATTGTGGCATTATCATTCGTGAGATCAAGCATCGCACCGAACTCTATTCCTTTAATTTCAAATTCGCTATTTGGAGCATAGATGCTTGAGTAGATAATAGTGACTATCAAAAAGGAAGCAATTATTGAGACCGAGGCTTTGATATTCAAATTATTTTCAACGTAAATATGCTGGATATAGATATAAAACTAGAGAATAGAACAGTGCATGGAGGTTCTTTCCTGTGTCTGAGCTTGACCTCAATTATCAAGCCTCGAGTACTGTTACCTGAGTTTTTAATAATCAAAACGTGAATCCTTAGCCTTACGATAGACGTTAAGTATCCATTCCGTCTGTATCTTCCAGTGATCACCCGATGAAGCATGGTTTAAGAGTGGATGACCTGGCGGGAATCAAGTCAATTGGCTCCCCCGTGATATCCCCAGACGGCTCAACCGTCCTATACACCCTAGGCACGATGAACCTCAAAGAAAACAAGACAGACAACAACGTACACATAGTTTCACCGGGTGAGGAACCGAAAAAACTCACAGAATCCGGGAAAGCAGGAATTCCCACCTGGTCCCCCGACGGCGAATGGATCGCGTACACCGAGGGAGAGGACAAAGGAACAGGCATCTGGGTCATGACCGGTGACGGGGAGCACAGGAGGAAGCTCACAATTTATCAGGTTAGCAACGCTTCCCTCGGCTTTGGGGCAGTTGGTAGCACCATCAAGTGGAGCCCAGACGGCTCAAAGATAGCGTATCTGGGCACCGTTGAGCCCCATGACAAGGACTCCAAGATAAGAGTCGTTGACAGGCTCATGTTCAAGTCGTTCTTCGGGTACAGCGACATGAGGCGAAGGCACGTATTCACGGTACCAGTCACAGGGAACGAGCCACCGACCCAGTTAACCTTCGGTGACACCGACGAGCACAGCATCCAGTGGACCCCAGACGGCAAGATAATCTTCGTCTCAAACAGGTCAGGCGAGGAAGACCTGAACATGAAGCTGGACATCTTCGAACTGGACCCCGAGACAAAGGAAGTCACCCAGCTAACAGACACCGTGGGAGCAATTTATCATCCAAAACCTAGCCCAGACGGAGAAAAGATAGCCTTCCTAGCCACCACAAGAGCAAACACCAGCAACGAGAGCACACCCGAGGAAAAACATCTCTGGGTCATGAACAGTGACGGATCAGACTCAAGAGACCTAGCACAAGAATTAGACCGCCTCGGTATGAACCCAGTATGGGCAGAGGACTCCGAGTCAATCTACTTCACAGCCATGGATGAGGGAAAAACACCGGTGTTCAACGCTAAACTAGATGGAACAGTTGAACGAGTACTGGACGGAGAAAAAACGTATGGAAGCCTATCCCTAGGCAACGGAATCCTAGCGTACACCTTAAACGACCCCATCACACCCAACGAGGTCTACATCATGGACGTGGACGAGACCAAACTCACAAGCCACAACACCCTCCCCAAACGCCTCGGCTACCCCGAAGAGTTCACTTTCAAGACAAGCGACGGACTGGACATGCAGGGCTGGGTATACAAACCAGTGGACTTTGACCCATCCAAGAAGTATCCAACCCTCCTCTGCATCAAGGGAGGACCAAGCGGACAACGAGGCTACTCATGGAACCCCGGACTCCAGATACCCACCACCCACGGCTTCATCCAGATCGCAGTCAACTACCGTGGCTCAAGTGGGTACGGACAAAAATTCAGCGACGCCGTCGTAGGGGACATGCTGGGTGGAGAGTACCGGGACAACATCGAGGCACTGGACTACTGCATAGACAAGTACGACCAGATCGACCCGGAGAGGCTAGGCGTATGGGGAGGAAGCTACGGCGGCTACCTCACCAACTGGGCAATAACCCAGACAGACAGGTTCAGCGCAGCCGTTAGCATAAGCAGCATCAGCAACCTGTGGAGCCAGTGGGGGTGCAGCGCCATACCCCTCTGGATGGAAGTCGAGCTCGAAGGCAAACCATGGGAGAAACCAGAGCTCATGATAAGCCAGAGCCCAATATGGCACGCCCACAAAGCCAAGACACCCACACTGTTCCTACACGGAGAACTGGACAACGACACACCAATCTGCGAAGCCGAACAGTTCTTCATGGTCCTGAAAAAGATGAAACAGACCGCCAGGATGGTACGGTACGTGGACGATGGACACGGCATCAGAAAGAAGCCCGGAAACCACTTGGACAGTATGCGACGGGCAGTCGCCTGGTTCAAAAAGTTCGTCTAGGGAAGAATTATCCCTAGATGAGTAAACCTTTCGCTGGTAGCCCTTGAACTATTCTTGGTTAGACCCAAAATAATACCTAAAAAAAGCTAGTTAGGATTGCGATTGAGTTTTAGTTTCTTCGCTTTTCCAGAATCCTCTTGATCCTAGCCATTTACCCAGATAAACTAAGCCTAACATTATTGGTACCTCCCAGAAAAGCCCCATAGTTGTCCCTAGGGCAGCCTGTGACCCCAACCCGTACAAACTAATCGCGGTAGCAATGGCAATCTCAAAATGACTAGAAGAACCAATAATCACCGCCGTTATAGCCTCAGGATATGCTAACCCGACCAGCCTCGTAACCACAAGATTATACCCAACAACCAAGGCAAATCCAACAAGTAATGGGATTGACATTTTAACCATCAAATCTGGGTTATTCAATAATACATCCCCGTTCATGGAGAACAGTACAATTAATGTAGTCAGCAATGCAAGAATCGAGACATTTCCAATAAACGGCTTATAGATATCGTTGAACCACGTTTCGCCCTTACTGGACACCAAGTATTTCTTTGAAACATACCCAACAATCATCGGTAACCCAATAAACGCCACAAGTGAGATCACAAGAAGCCCTCGGTCTATCGGGATATTCTGGATACCCGTTAAGAATGAAACCACTGGAACATAGAGCACAATTATTGTGATGGTGTTCAAACTCGTGTTGATGATATTCTGCTCTTGATTTCCCTCAGATAGCGAACCCCATACAAGAACCATGGCTGTACATGGACTTGAACCAAGCAGTATCGCCGCTACAATGAGCTGATCGTAACCTACCAGGAAGATTTTCGCCAGATATGCAGTTACGATTGGTGCCACAATCCAGTTTGAGATTGTAGTCAATAGAATCGGTTTTGGGTTTTTCATGAGTTTCCTAAGCTCTTTCGTTTGAACGTTAAGCAAAGCAGGATACATCATAAAGAAAAGTAGTATCCCAATGGGTACGGAAATTCCTCGGATTTGCCATGCGTCAAATGCTTGGCCGAGTGCTGGGAAGTTTTGTGATAGAAATATGCCTATTGCCATACAGACAACTACCCAGACCGCTAGATATTTTTCAAATATATTGAGATGAGTTTTTTCTTGGGACATTTAGTATTATACAACCTTGGATTTTTTGAATAGAAAAGAGGTTAGGGGTACTTCCATTTATTCCCCTGTAGCCTTGCGTATGTTGCTCGGATATATGCGATCTGTCCTTTGTGGTGTGCGATTTCGGCCAGATAAGCAAATAATCCTTCTTTCTGTTTCCTTGTACCGCCCCAATACTTGACTTCTTTCTCAAGTTGGTCCTTACTTAGGTTACCAAGTTCAGGTAGCACAGTAAGTTTTCCTTGTTCGATGTCTTGAACAAGTTTTTCGATAGCGGTGACCGCTTCCTTGTAGTTTGGATCCCAGTTCTTTGGGCTCCATTCTTTGTCTTCCTTGATTAACCGAGGCATATTGAGATTAATGATACGACTCAGGTGATTCAGTTGCCATACTATGTTGTTTGATTCTGGGGTTGGTTTCCAATTGGATTCCTCTTGAGTTAATCCTTCTATGGTTTTCTGTAATCTTGTGAAGAGGAAATCCGCGTTTTCTTGGATTATTGATGCTTGTTCTGACATGGTGTCACTTCTTGTTTATTCGCAGCATCCTTTTGCTTCGGTTTTCACTTCTTTTTTATCAGAACAACCGCAATCGGATTCTGTTTTCATCTCTGACTTATCTGAACAACCACAATCTGATTTTTTATCGTCAATCATGTTTTTTCACTTACAACCATATAGACATTAACATATTTAAATATTATAATATATTGATGTTTCCTATTCCGTTTACTCAGGTCTAAAGAGTTGCGACAATCGATGATTTTATCCAAACCCACACTCTTCCAATCTATGGTCAAAGTCTTAGTGGTCTACGACAGCAAAACAGGCAACGTCGAGAAGATGTCAGAGGCGGTCGCCGAGGGTGTATCCTCAGCTGGAGGCGACGCGACGGTGGTGAAAGCCGGGGAAGCAGACATCGAGTCCCTGCCAAACTATGATGCCTACGCGTTCGGCTCACCAACCCACTGCGGCACCATGAGCGCCAAACTCAACGACTTCTTCAACAACAAACTCCACAAACACTGGGGAAAACTAAGCCACAAGGTGGCAGTAGCCTTCACGTCATCGGGAGGGTTGGGCGGGGGAAACGAGATAACCCTCATGAGCATCATCAGCGTGATACTCAACTTTGGGATGATAACCTTCGGCGTCCCCGACTACGTCTCAAAGGACGTGACCCTCCACTACGGCGCAGTCGCCATCCAGAAACCAGACGAGCACACACTAAACGCCTGCAGGCTCCTAGGGCAGAGACTTGTACAACATACCAGGATAATCAAAAACGGACTGCCCAATCAGTAACAAGGGGGAGGGGAGGGGGTACCGCGTCCAAGCTGAACCCAGTACCCTTTCGGTAAAAGAAGCTCTAAAATGGCTTATTTCTGATCAAATAGTATACAAAAACGTCACTCACCAACGGGGTTTAAGGTACAAAAAGCGTCAAGATAAGCCCTTTTTCCCGTGCCAGTAAGAAAAAAATGCACAAACTTACCGCTAGCTGAAAGCAGGAAAATAATAAAAAAGATACAACTGTAGAGTGGGGTTAGGCCACGTAGATGGCTGGCCTGTAAGGCTTAGATCGACCCGCCCGCTTCGCAGGGTCCTCAATCCAAGGATCCGACTCCGCCGCGATGATAACCTCTGCCTTATACTCGCCCTCGATGAAACTCAACGAGTCCTGCAGTATACCAACCTCGTTCAGGTGACCCATCTTGATCCTCATCGCCCTGTCCTCCTCGGGCAGCTTGATGACATCTTCAACGAGACCCCTCGCGTAGCCGGGAATATCCTTGGCGCGTGCCTTCATCTCCTCGTCCTTCAACGAAGCCCGGATCAGAGTCCCGACATCCAGCTCGCCTTTCTGGGCTAACTTGAGTGCTTTCATGTAGACCTTCCACTTCCAACCGTCAGCCGTGTAAAAGTACACCTTCTCCGGCTCGATGCCGGTAACCTTGGTGATCTTCTGCACATCCTCCAGGCTAGTCTGGATCACGTTCTCGATGATCTCGCTCTCCTTTGAGACATAATCCTCGTTAATCTTTGGCCAATCAGCGAAAGCGATGAAACCTTCTCCACCCATCAACTCCCAAACCTCCTCCGCGAGGTGTGGAGCGAAAGGAGTCAGCATCCTGACCTGAGTGTCCAACGCAGACCATTCAACGTACTTGACCGCCTCAGCCCTCTCCAGGTTACTCCTCTCCTTGGAAACACGCTTCCTGTACCAGTCAAAGTCACCGTTCAGGTTGTACAGCGCAGAGTGAACCGTCTTCCTGACCTTCAACTCGACCATCGCCTCGTTTGCCTCGGCGATATGCCCCTGTAGCTTGGATAACATCCACCTGTCGATATCTTTCAGGTCATCTGGGCTACCCTTGCCCTGCTTGATTATGCCCTCCGCCTTCGAGTAGAACCTCTGCAGCGCGTCACCCAGAGTCTTCGCCAGATCTGGGCTAAAGTCCGCGTCCTTAAGTGGCTCAGCCGTGATCATCAGGCTTGTCCTCAGCGGGTCAGCGCCGAACATATCGATTGCGTTGATCAGCGGGATGATGTTGTTGAGGCTCTTGCTCATCTTGCTTCCCTCCATCAGCACCGATCCGTTAACTGTGATTCCCTGAGGCCACATATCCCTGTCCCAGATTCCGTTGTGGCAGAACACCATGTATGTAAGGTGGTTACTGATGAGGTCCCTACCGCTATGCCTCGCGTCCGGTGGATAGAAGTAGTTGAACTCAGTGCTCAGCTCCTTCAGGTTCTCCTCGGGGTATCCAGTGTTCGCGGCTACCTTCGCCGAGTCTCCCTTGTTCAGGAATATATAATCCCAGAACTCCTCAGTCAGCTGCTCAGGCTGAGGTTTGACCTCGTTTATGCCCTTGATTACCGTGTAGTACGCCATGTAGATGACCGAGTCGCTCAGCGCCTCGATGGTCCACTCTGGCTCCCATGGCAGTGGAGTACCCAAACCCGCCTTTCTGGCACAGGCCTTCTCCCTTAGCCAGTCAACGACGTTATGGAACTCCTGCTTCAGCTCACGGGGCACGATATTCGCGTTCTCGATGTTCTCGTGGGCCAGTTTCTTCCACTCTGGGTCACCATAGTTGATGAACCACTGGTTCTCGAATATCTTGACAACGACCTCAGCTCCACACCTGCACTGAACTGCCTCCAGCATCTCGTACATTGTGGTTGCCTTGTCGTCAGCGATTATGTCCGCTTTGACGGCTTCCTTCGCCTGCGGAACCGGTAATGAAGAGTACTGTCCTGTGCTCTTGACCATTTTTCCGCCGTGGAACTCTGCGCTGTAGATCTGCTTTGTAGCCTTCTCCAGGTTGGGGTCGTTCTGGTCCGTGATCTTCATCTTCTCAACGATGTCCCTTGCCGGGATCTCGCTGTAACCGTTAACCTCGATTACCTGGATTGCCTCGATGTCCTTGACATCCTCGGGCTTTAGCTTCTTGAACTTGCTTGCATCCTTCTTTATCTCAGCTTTCAGCTGCTCCAATGCGACATAGTCGAAAGGTGCGTGGGCTGGAACTGACATTACGACTCCCGTTACCGCCTTTGGGTCAACGAATGACGCCGGTAGAATTGGGAACTCATGTCCTGTGACCGGGTTTGTCAGCTTTACGCCGATGTACCTTGAGCCCATGAACTCGTCCAGAATCTCGACTTCCTTGCCCAGTAGCTCCAACTTGGTTGCTGCCTCTGCGCTGACGACCCATTTCTCGTCGTCAACCTTCGCCTCTACGTACATTGCGTCAGGGTTCAGCCACATGTTGGTGATACCGTAAACCGTTTCCGGTCTCAGAGTACCCGCTGGGAAGTAAACGTCATCGTACTTGAACTTGATAATCGTGAACTCCTCTATCTCAGGCTCCTTATCGCCGACTGTATCATGCTGACCAACTGGGTTACCGCAGCTTGGACACCAGCCTACCGGATGGTCTCCCTGTGAAATGTACCCCTTACTGCGCAGCTTCTCGAACTGCCACTCAATGAACTTGCTGTAGTATCCGTCAACGGTGGTGAACTCACGTCGCCAGTCCATGCTGTAGCCGATACGCTGCATCCCGTTCTTGATCTCCATAGCGAAATAGGTTGCCATAGCAACTGGGTCCTCCAGCTCAGCCAGCTTTGCCTCTGGTATATTGTATAGGTTGAGGAATGTGTTGAGTATACTAGGGTCCTTGTCCTTTAGCCTCTCCACCATCGCGAAGAGTGGTGTGCCTGTGAAGTGCCATCCCATTGGGAGTAGCACGTTCTTTCCCTGCATCCTCTGGAACCTCGCGTGAACATCGGTCAGCGTGTATGTTCTTCCGTGACCGATATGCTGCGGGCTGTTTGGGTAGGGGTAGGCTACTGTCAGATAGTACTTGGGCTTCGATGGGTCAGGGTCAGTGTTGAACGCCTCTGCGTCGTCCCACTTTTTCTGCCATTTAGCCTCGATTTTATTCCATTCAACCATGCATAATAACCTCTATCTATGTCCAATAATCGATAGCAAGGAGAATAAAGGTTATGCGTAAAAACAGTTGCGTAAAAATGGGATAATATGGGCTTATTCTAGGACTGCCCGGATCCTCCGCACACCCGCGGAGATTCCCTTCTGCTTCACTATCTTGAAGGTCCCAAGCTCACTGGTGTTCTCCACGTGAGGTCCACTGCAAAGCTCCGTCGAGAAATCCCCAATAGAGTAAACAGTGACCCTTTCACCATACCTGTCACCGAAAACAGCCTGTGTAGCCATCTTCTTTGCCTCTTCCAGTGTGGTTTCAATCATCGATATGGGGATCGCCTTCTTGATCAAATCGTTGACCATGTCCTCTACCGCTGTTTTCTCCTCGTCGGTCAGCTTTCTGTCGAAGTTAAAGTCGAACCGTAGCCTCTCATGGGTGATATTGGATCCCCTCTGGACTATGTCCTCTGAGATTACCTTCCTAAGAGCCTCGTTCAGCAGGTGCGTCGCGGTGTGCAGCTTAACCGTCTCCTTTGCGCTGTCCGCTAAACCGCTTCCAAACTTCTTGGTCGCGCTTGCCTTGGACACTGTCTGGTGTTTTTTAAGCTCCTCCTCGAAACCAGCTACGTCAACCGGGATATTGTTCTCGATTCCCAGTTCCCGTGTTATCTCGATGGGGAACCCAAAGCTCTGGTAAAGAAGGAACGCGTCCTTTCCATCGATCGCGTTCTTGTTCCTGCTGATCCTGTTGAACCTGTTCAAGCCCTTTGCCAGAGTGTTGCTGAATTTCTTGGACTCTTTCCGCAGCTCATCGAGGATTGTTGCCTCGTTTGCCTTCAGGTGAGTGTTATCCTCACCATAAATCCCGATGACCACCTTGGATAGCTCTGAAAGGAACTCTTTCTCGATACCCATCAGCCTGCCATGCCTGATAGCTCCCCTGATAATCCTCCGCAGGACATAACCTTGCTCAATGTTCCTCGGCACCACGCCGTCAGCGAGCAAAAAGGTAGCCGCGCGGACGTGATCCATTACAACCCTGATACTTTTCTCCTGCTCCTCCGGAATTTCCTCAACTTCAAGGATTTCTTTTATCTTCTGGATAAGAGGCGTGAATATCTCTGTCTCGTACACGTTTTTCTTTCCCTGAAGAACGCTGATTGTCCTCTCGACACCCATGCCCGTGTCCACGTTCTTCTGCTCCAGCAACTCGTACTTGCCGTCATGGGTCTTATTGTACTCCATGAAGACGTTGTTCCAGATTTCATTATATTTCCCGCATCCACATCCGGGCTTACAGTCTGGTCCACATGCATCTATGCCTGTATCGTAGAATATCTCCGTGTCAGGCCCACATGGACCTGTTGCCCCCGCGGGTCCCCACCAGTTGTCCTCCTTTGGCAGGTAGTAGATTCTCTCATCGGGCATCCCGAGGCTTCTCCAAATACCTGCGCTTTCCTCGTCCCTAGGCGCATCCTCGTCACCCGCGAACACTGTTACTGATATTCTTTCCACGTCTATGCCAAGCCACTCCTTGCTTGTCAAGAACTCGTAGCTCCATGGGATGGACTCCGCCTTGAAGTAGTCGCCCAGTGACCAGTTACCAAGCATCTCAAAGAAGCTTAGATGGAAACTGTCCCCCACCTCGTCCACATCACTCGTCCTGAGGCATTTCTGTACATTGACTAGCTTTGTCCCGCTTGGGTGAGGCTGACCTAGCAGGTAAGGTACCAGTGGGTGCATCCCAGCCGAGATGAATAATGCGGTTGGGTCATTTTCTGGTACCAGAGATGCATTTGCTATCACGTTATGTCCGTTTTTCTGGAAGAACTCCAGGTACATCTTTTTCAGCTTATTAGAACTAATCAATTAAACCACCTATCTCGCGTTTGTAATTCATTTAAGACCACCTTATGTATAAACAAAACGAAAACTATGCACACAGATGCCTGTTTTTGTTTTTGATTGTTGAAAACTAGTATTGGATTTGAAAAATTAAAAGAAAATAGAAGAGGTTTAACCGAAGAGAGCGCCAAGACCTTGGAGGTCTTCTTCTTCTTCAGGTTCTTCTTCTTTAGCTTCCTCAACAGGAGCTTCTTCTGCAGCTGCGGGTGCGGCTGCTGGTGCTGCGCCAGCTGCGAAAACTGGTGCTTTGAGTGCTTCTTCGATGTCAACATCTGCAAGGGCGGCACAGAGCGCCTTGACTCTGGTTGAGTCTGCGCTAATGCCCGCCGCTGTGAGTGTGTTGGTGACTGCGTCTTCACTGACGTCTTTACCAGCGCTGTGAAGGAGCATAGCGGCATACATGTATTCCATTCTTTTTACCTCTAAATTGATAGACTATTCTATCGACTGCTATCATACAACCACTGAGCCTCTTTTTATTCTTATCGTTTTTAGACCCTCACGCCCAGCAATCGTTAAACATAATGGGCTCTCCCTTTGTCCTGTTTACTATGACTCGTTTGATTGAACGGAAACCCCAGAAAGAATTGACCGCAACAGGCAACAGTACCCTTAACCCATTCACTGAACCCGTAGCAAAAGTCAAGCAGGGTGAACAAATCAAGATATCCACATGGGATGCATACGGTGGAATAATCAATCCAGAGAGAACTTTCCAGCAGGCAATCGAGCAAGGACTGGCGGGGGCACTTAACCCCGTCACAGGACCTATCTATGTTGAAGGCGCAGACCCAGGAGACACGCTTGCCGTTAAGATAATTGATATCGAGATGCCTGAGTGGGGTGGTTCAAGCCTTATTCCCGGTTTTGGAGCACTTGAAGGCTGGCTAAACCTGATGACTCCAAGGACAAAGATCAGTTACATCAAAGATGGAAAAATCACGTACACCACAGACCAAGGAAGAGAGATAGTGTTTGACGCCGACCCGTTCATTGGAACAATCGGAGTTAGCCCCGCATATGAGGCAATCCAGACACTTGCGCCAGGTGCGCACGGGGGGAACATGGATTGCCCCGATGTCAAACCAGGTAACACATTGTACCTACCAGTAAACCAGAAAGGAGCCTTGTTTGGACTCGGAGACGTCCACGCAGTTCAGGGCGATGGGGAGATATGCGGAACAGCCGTAGAGATATCTGCAGTTGTCACAGTTGAGTTCCATGTCGTGAAAAAGACGATCACTTGGCCTAGGATAGAGTCCGATGACATGATCATGACCGTGTGCAGCGCGCGCCCGCTTGAGGACGCGGCTAGACTTGCATACCGGGAGTTGATCAACTGGATGGTGTCCGAGTATGGCTGGGACCGTGATGACGCGTACATGTTCTGTAGTCTTGCAATGAAGTCTAGGATAGCACAGATAGTTGACCCACTTTACACGGTGGTCGCAAAACTACCCAAGAACCTTCTCTAGTTCTCAAGTTTCTTCAGGGCTACTGCCCACATTTTCTCATTTTTGAGGATCTCAGACACCCTTTCAATCTCGTGTTCATATGTCTCAAACTCCTCGTCGGCGTCAATTACCATAATAGCGAACTTGCTCTTCTCATGCCTGATGCCTATTAGTTTGTAGTTTCCCGCCCTGAGCTTGATTTCATCTGGGCGCTTCTTCTTTGAAAACTGGAAAATTGATTTTATGACCTTGTTTGAGATGGATTTTGGTAGTTTCCAGCCATCGGGTGAAGTGTAAACCTGTTTTCCGAACAACGTCTTTACAACAACAGCCACTCGAACCTTCCTTGGAGCTGGTTTTATCTCGTTTATCACCGGTTTTTCGATGTGGTCAATACTGAGGGTTGATGTCCTGCCATTTGAAGCCTTATCCATTAGGATATCCAACTGCTGCTTCCTGAGCATAACATACTCAGTCGGATCGATATTATCGTCCTTGAGAAGGTCATCAATCTGTTTTAGCCCCTCATCGTACATCACAGGAGTTCCAAAGTTGGATGTCGCCATAGAGAGGTGTTTCATATCGTTCGGAATCTGAGCTGGTGCCGCCTGGGCGGTTTGGACAGTAGCCTCCTGCTGCCTCTTCATAGCAACCTCTGTCTTCCACGCCTCAATGCATAGCTGGCATGTCTGAAATGGCACTTGAGCTGTCTTGAATGGACATTGTCTGCCAGTCACAAAGATACAGGGTTTTTTCTGACTCATGATCCATCCTTCTCCTGTATCACTATACTTGACATATAGTAATCAGTCGCCAGATCTTCTTTCTCGAAGATTACATAAATTGTCTTTGTCGCCTCACTGGCAATTGTTACTTCCCATGTCCCATAGATCTCTGTGAGTTCCTCATATGCTGTCGAACTCCAGCTTCCCGAGTCAATCTTTGACTCATATGTCGTGACTGCTCCGGCCTCAATGGTCTGTTCGGATGAATCCGTTGGAATAATCGTGACATAGGTTGTTGCAGTAACTCCCAGCCTGTTTGTGACCTCCAGAGTCCCTAAGACTTTATGGTGACCCAATGGTTTTGTCTCGTACACGGTTAGAAAAGCTTCAGACCCCGTATACTTACTGAGGCTTGAGAACTCTGTGTTAACCTCTATAGTCTCCACTGTGAACGCCTGGGTATATGTGACAAATATACCCATGAGTGCTAGAAATATGACTATATTACGTCGCTTCACAGTGAGGTCTCTACTCTCCTTTCCTACCCGGCCCTATATCTCCTTCCTCTGTAAACAAGTGTTTAACGATAATATACACATAGTATTCATTCATTAACGCATCGTAATGGTCCAGAAATAATTTCATAAACGTGTTAAAATCTACAATGTTTACGACAGAAAATTACATCTTCTAAAGCGGCTCATATGCGGTCATAATGGCACTTTTTCAATGTTTTTCATCAAAAGTTTAGATAACTTTTTTATCTTAAGCTTGTGGTTTAGAGTTGCTGAATCATGCAGAGCTACGTATATATATGTAGAGACCTGTAATGCTTCAAACATCTGGGATAGAAAGAAAAATGACAACTGCATACGACGTACCAGCAGACGTACTAATTGACAAGCTCTCAGCATACCTAAAGGAGAACATGAGGGAAATACAGCCAGCCGAGTGGGCAGGCTACGTAAAGACTGGGAGCCACGTTGAACGGGTCCCCCAGAACCCCGATTGGTGGTATGTGAGGAGCGCTAGCATGCTCAGGAAACTATACATGAATGGTCCTGTAGGCGTGTCTCAGCTCAGAAAAGAGTACGGTGGACGAAAGAGGCGTGGTGTAAGGCCCGCACATTTCGCAAAGGCTGGCGGTAACATAATCAGGACCATCCTTCAACAGCTAGAGCAGGCAGGACTTGCTCAGAAGGAAGGTATGAAAGGTCGTGTTGTTTCAGGAAAAGGCAGGAGCCTTCTTGACGCAATGTCGACACAAATCAAGCGTGACCTAGACAGGGAACGTCCAGAACTACAAAACTATTAGTGAAATTAAATGTCTTCAGAAGAGGATCTAGCAGCCATAAGGCAGCGTAAAATAGCGGAGCTACAAGCTCAGCAGGCACAGCAGGGGCAGGCAGCGCAAGCTCAAGCCCAGGCACACGCCGAAGCTGAAGCTCAAAAGTCCGCGCTTATGCGCAAGATCCTGACACCTGAGGCAAGGGAGAGGCTCCAGAACGTGAGACTGGTCAAACCAGAGTTCGCGTCACAGATTGAAGTCCAGCTACTCCAGCTGGCTCAGGCTGGGAGAGTGCCTTTACCGATCAATGATGACCTTCTGAAACAGTTGCTGACCCAAATACAGGGCAAGCAAGCTAAGAGGGACATAAGCATAAGGAGAGTATAAAAAAATGGCAAGGAATAAACCACTGGCTTACAAGCTGCGACTAGCAAAGGCTGGCAAGTCCAAGAAATCGGTGCCCGCATGGATCATCGCCAAGACAAGAGGCGATGTCAGGTGGAGCCCAACAAGTAGACGCAACTGGCGCAACAGGAAACTCAGAGCTTAGGAATGATCAATAATGTCAGAACTAGAAAGAATTTACACGGTTCCTCTTGGAAGAGCATGGATCGTCCAGAAGTTCCGTAGAGCAGAGAAAGCAATGATGGTTCTCAAGGCTTTCAGTGAACGCCACATGAAACCCTCTGAGCTAATCATCGATCCCTCAGTAAACGAGGCGATCTGGGCTAGAGGCATCAAGAATCCTCCACGCAAACTTCGCGTTAAGATGACGAAGGACAGTGACGGCGTAGTAATCGTCACTCTGGCGGAGGCTTAAGAATGAGCAAGATGTACCGCATCAAAGGCGAGATCATGAAGCAGCACTTCTTCGAGCCACTAACCTTTAACACCGTTATCAAAGCAGCCAAGGAGGCTCATGCCATCGAGCGTATCTACGCAGAGATGGGAAGCCGCCACAGGGCCAAGCGCAACGAAGTTAAAATCGAAAGCGTTTCTGAGGAACAGGTCGAGTAACTTGTCCGCAGGTCTCCCGCAGAAAGAAAACCAGCTCAGGCAGATAGTGGCCGAGATGCGCCAGATGGAGGGTTCCGTAAATGTCCTCCAGCAGCGATTTTCTCAGGTAATGGCGGCTGTCTCAGAGCTTAGACTGGCACAGAAATCACTGGGAGACCTCAAAGAGACTCAACCAGATTCTAATCTTCTTGTACCCGTAGGCGGCGGCGCTTTTATCGACGCCAAGATGGGTTCAATCGAAAACGTAGTAGTTGGTATCGGTGCGGGTGTCTCCGTTGAGATGCAGTACGATGCCGCTGTTGAGGATGTCACAGGTAGACTCACAGAAATGGAGAAAGCCCAGACAGCCATTGATCAGCAGCTCAGGCAGATTCTTGCACAGATCGAGTCTCATCAAAGCATGGCCGAACGGTTATCCGCGGAGATTCAGGGCACAGTGCAGGGATCAATCTAATGTTTGAAAAACTACGTAAAGGCCTCAAAGGCATTGTTAATAAAATCAGCAACTCAGGGTTCACTGATAAGGACCTTGAGCCACTTTTATGGGATCTTCAGCTTCAACTCATCGGCAATGATGTCGGAGTAGAGGTCGCGGAGAAGATATGTTCCGAGATGAAGACTCGTCTCATAGGCACTGATTCCCCCCGATTTGGAGGCAAATCAGATGTCGTGAAAAAGGCGCTCACAGAGGCACTGGAGACCGTGATGAACGGCGGCAACAAACTTGAACTCATGAAGTTGGTAGAAGAGTCCAAGAAGAAAGGCGAGCCTTTCAGTATCATGTTCGTTGGAATAAACGGCACAGGGAAGACTACTACAATAGCCAAGGTCACCCACAAGCTCAAGAATGCTGGTTACAGCGTCGTGCTCGCCTCGGGCGACACGTACCGGGCTGGGGCCATCGAGCAGCTTGAGGAGCATGGGAGGCGGCTTGAGACCAGGGTCATCCGGCACAAGTACGGTTCAGACGCAGCGGCTGTCGGTTTCGACGCTATCGAACACGCGCGGGCCCAAGGCATAGACGTTGTACTGATAGACACGGCTGGAAGGATGCAGACAAACCGCAACCTCATGGATGAGCTCCAGAAGATGAAGCGGGTGGTTGACCCCAAGTTGACTATTATGATCCTTGACAGCCTAATCGGGAACGATGCAACTGAGCAGGCGATGACTTTCAACAAGCAGATTGGGTTTGATGCGGCTATACTGACAAAGGTGGACGCGGACGCCAAGGGAGGAAGCAGCCTGAGTGTATCATACCTCACAGGTAAGCCTGTTCTATTCATTGGGGTCGGTCAGGAATACGGTGACCTTCAGCCTTTCGACGCGCAGTGGTTCGCAGAGAAACTGTTGGGAGAGTAAACCTTAACTAGTATTTCCCTATCCAATGGGTGAATAACATGAGTCTAAATGAGTTTTTCCAGTCCGCGGGGCGTCTCCTGAGGACGCTGTCGAGGCCAGACTGGAAAACATACTGGATGAGCATCAAAATAGTGTTCGCAGGGATAGGAATAATTGGTGCAGTTGGTTTCTTGATCAGGCTCATGTCTGTAGTGCTACAGCCGATGTAGTGCTAAAAAAATATATTAAAAAAACCCTTTTTAGAGTTCCTTATTGTACGGGTATTTTACGTAGAACACGTACATCAAAATGGCGAGGAACCCGACCGCAACTATTGCGACCTCCTCGAATTCAAGGAATAGGAGACTCATGTCATGTGTCTCTTCTGCGATAAATGAGAGTAAAGCTGATAGTCCCATAATTTTCACCGTTCACATACCATCCTCTATCCTGTTTTATATGTCTTCCCGAAAAACCCTGAAAATATTTTTTTTCCGTTATAGTAGGTAACCAACTATTCAGGTGTCATGAAAACACCTCTCTCTTTCAGCAATGTATATATCTACGCACTTGATAATGGAAGGTGCATCGGGCGTGGTCTAGTTGTCCGAAAAAACAATACGAACTTCCCTTTACGCGGTAAAGGTTACGAACGGTCAGGAGAAGACAGTAGCGTTAATGTTGTCTGATAAAGCCAAGGTTGACAATGTCCAGATCCAAGCTATTTTAGCCCCAGCCGAGTTGAGGGGATACATAATCATCGAAGCCCCCACACCTCACGTCGTGGATGAGTTAATCCGTGGTATGAGGCACACGAGGGAACGAGTTCAGGGAACAATCAGCCCGGACGAAGTAGACCACTACATAGAAACTAAGGCGGTCGTAGAAGGCTTAGACGAAGGAACACTGGTCGAAGTAATCGCCGGTCCCTTCAAGGGAATGCAGGCACGTATCGTACGTGTTGACTCATCCAAAGAGGAGGTCACCATCGAGATACTTGAAGCCGCATTCACGCTGCCTATTACCGTCCATGCTGACTATGTCCGAGAACTCAAAGGAGTACAATAATAATGGTAGAGCAGAAGTTCAACTTCATCGTAAACGGCGGCAAAGCAACTGGCGGCCCCCCAATTGGTCCAGCACTTGGACCAACTGGAGTCAACATCATGCAGGTAGTTAACAAAATTAACGAAGAAACCGCTGAATATGATGGACTACCGGTACCCGTGGACGTTACCATTGAAACCGACACTAGGACTTTTACAGTCGTAGTCGGGATGCTAACCACTTTTGCCCTAATTAGCCAGGTAACTGGCATAAAGAAGGGCTCGCAGACTCCAAACACGAACTTCGTTGCAGACATGACCTTCGATGATCTTATCGGGATCGCGAAGAAGAAGAGGGCAGGCATCTATGCCGCCACTTTGAAGAAGGCTGTAAGTGAAGTTCTTGGAACATGCCAGAGTGCAGGCGTTACAGTGGATGGACGACCCGCAGGAGAGGTTCAGGAAGCTATCAGGGCAGGCGAATTCGACGCCCAGGTAGCGGAGTAAACCTAGTAAAAAACTGATGTGAGAATAAAGAGGAATCTGAAATGTCACTTCCAACAAAGAAAATAACCGAAGCCGTTGAGAAAGCTAGGGAGGTATCTCCAGCTCGTAACTTCGAGCAGAGTTTCGACCTTGCCATCAACCTAAGGGAGCTAGACATGAACAGGCCTGACAACAGAGTCAACATCCGGTTCCAATTACCAAACGGTATTGGGACCCGGAAGGTACTCGTGTTCGCCTCGGGCGACCTCGCGCTGAGATCAAGAAGGGCAGGAGCCGATGACGTCATCGAGCCCGACGAACTTGCTCAGCTTGTAACGGACAAGAAGGCAGCAAAGAAACGCTTTGCTGACTATGATGTGTTCGTTGCTGAGGCACCAATGATGCCAACAGTAGGTCGTGTCGCAGGACCGATATTGGGACCCAGGGGAAAAATGCCAACCCCTGTACCGCCACAGGCACCCATAGACAATATCCTCGACCGCGAGCGCCGCACAATTGTGCTTCGCAGCAGGGATAAACCGTTTATCCACTGCATAGTAGGAAAAGAAGGAATGAGTGACGAGGAAGTCACCCAGAACATCGAGACGGTTCTTAGCAACCTAACAGCCGCAACGAAAAGAGGCTTCGCCAACATCAAAACGATGTACGTGAAGCTAACAATGGGGGACAGCGTCAAGCTAGTCTAGGTGAAATGACCATGAGTAGCAACATTCCATCCGAAAAGAAGCAGACCGTTCAGGAAACTGTCGAGCTAGTCAAACAATACCAGATCATCGCAGCCGCTGACCTAACAAAAGTCTCAAGCAGCATGCTACAAGATATGAGGAAACAGCTCCGTGGGATGCACAACTTCAAGGTCGTCAAAAACACCTTGATGCGTATCAGCATGGAGCAGGCCGGACGAGAGGGGACACAGGAGTTCATTGACGCAGTCAGTGGACAGAACGTGTTCATGTTCACTAACGGCAACCCATTCAGAGTAGCAATGGAGCTTGACGCCAACAAGGTCAAGGTATTCGCCAAGGCAGGAGATTTCGCTATGAACGATATCGTCATGTCTGCGGGTAACACAGGCCTAAGCCCCGGACCCCTTATCGGGTCATTCGGTGTGCTGGGCGTAAGGACCCGCATCGAAGGAGGAAACATATGGGTCGTATCTGATACCACCGTCTGTAAAAAAGGCGAGGAGATCAGTAACGAGCTAGCTGACCTACTTACGAGAATGGATATCCGAGCATCCGAGATGGGCTTGAGCATCAAGGCCGTCTGGGAGAATGGCGAGGTTATCCCAGGTGAAGCACTGGTACTGGATCTGAGCGAGTACAGGTCAAAGCTGGATAATGCAATCGGAAACGCGTTCAAGGTAGCCATCGAGGCAGCCTACGTGACTCCGGAGACAGCCCCGACAATCTTGTCGAAGGCAGCCCAGCAGGCAATGTCCGTCGCCGTAGAGGCGGAGTGGCCAACCGAAGAGACCATCGCGCTCTTGATCGCAAAAGCATCAGCCGAAGCCAAGAGTCTTGCCAGCACGGTTGGCAAGAAAATGGCGGAAGCCTAACCCATTTTTTAAATTCTTTTTAATTAACTTCATTCACTAGATTATACCATGTCTGATCCACTCAAGGATTACAATGATAAACGCGATTTTGGTGAGACCTCTGAACCAGAGGGTACTGTTGGAGAAACCGGTGGTCATCCTGTGTTCGTGATCCAGAAACATGATGCAAGTAACCTGCACTATGACCTGAGGCTGGAATTGGATGGTGTTATGAAGTCCTGGGCAGTCCCAAAAGGGCCGTCCATGGACTCCAAGGTGAGGAGACTGGCTATTCCAACCGAGGACCACCCCATGTCGTACAACGACTTCGAGGGCGTGATCCCGGAGGGAAACTATGGTGCAGGGACCGTGATTGTTTGGGACCGTGGTACTTTCCAGAACGCAAAGGGTGAGGATGTATCCTTCGCTGACAACTTGGATGAAGGGCACACCACTATACTTCTCAGTGGAGAGAAGCTGTACGGTAAATTCGCTTTGATCAGAACGAAACGAGGAGGCAAACGGCTCCAATGGCTCTTCTTTAAGATGAAGGACGAGTACGCGGAACCGGGATCAGATGTGCTGTCAGGGAAACCAAACAGCGTAAAGACCGGGAGAAGCCTCGCCGAGGTGGCTGAGCAGGAGTCACCATCCGAGATATCTGACTTCCAGTAGCGATACTTCTTTCAACCCTCGTTCCCATGGTTTCGCTATGACTCATCGTTTTATCTCTGTTGTCCAGTCCAGTGTAGATGTGGGCGACCCCCATATCTGCAGTGACTCAATGAACAGGGGAAACATCATTGATGCGATATACGAGCCCCTTGCTTCAAGAATCGGCCCAGGCCGATATTCCCCAACCCTAGCAACCAGTTGGAAGGTGGGAACTGATGGTCTGACCTGGCATTTCAAGCTCAGGGAGAGCGTCCGGTTCCATAACGGCGAGAAGCTCACAGGTAACGATGTTGTTGAGACATTGAAACGCGTCGTAGACCCAGCTCTCGGTGGTGCTTTTGGGACACAGGGCACATACGCCAGTTACATTGGTGATGCGGAGTTTACCTCCCCAGAGAAATATTCTTTCCAGATAAAGACATCAGAGCCAATGGCTGATCTCCTAGACCTCCTCTCTGAGATGCCAATTGCGCCAAGGGACGAGCTAAGCAACCTTCCAAACGAGTACATTGGCTCAGGGCCGTATCAAGTTGGAGGGATGTCACGGGATGAGATGGTGCTGGAGAGTAACCGTAAATATTGGGGCGGCAAGAAGGCGATAGCAGACGAGGTCTCCTGGATAAAAGAGGATGACCCCATTGAACGATCCGAGATGGTTGCCAACAGGGAAGCAGACATAGCCACCTCGATTGGGCTAGCAGGGAACAAGGCTCTGGCAGGCGCGACAAGGGTGAAGAAGTTCAGCATTAAGAGCAGTCTCTGCATAATTTTCATGATGAATTGTGGGGAAGGAGTTTGCACTGATGCCCGCGTCAGGCAGGCGTTGAACTACGGGCTTGACATCGACCAGGTGGTCAAGGAGGTTAAGGAGGGAGCCGCGACACGGCTAAACGGATACATGAACCCCCATCACTTTGGTCACAACAAGGAGTCCAAGGCTTACCCATATGACCCGGACCACGCGAAGAAGCTGCTAGCAGATGCAGGGTACGGTGACGGGATGAAACTTACAATAGACATCCCAACCAGGATGCCAGATGAGGGCTTGGCTGTAGGTGACATGATGAAGGAGCACTATGGCAAGATCGGTGTGGAAGTTGAGGTCGTGAGTTATAGTGACCGAGCGGCTTACGCCGAGATGGTCAGGGACAAGAACATCCACGACATGTGCTGCTTCGACTCAAGCCCCATAAGCACCTTCCGTGTGCTCCGCGAGAAGATACACTCAGGGCACAAGGGACCATGGTGGGAGGGTTATCACAACGAGGAGGTTAACAAGTTCATCGACCTAGCTCAGAGGACCTTCGATGACGAGGTGAGGGAGTCCATCTACAAGCAGGTGTTCCAGATGGTGCGGGATGACGCCCCTTGGGTGTTCTTGTATCGACCCACATTCTACTGGGCGATAAGCAAAAAACTCGGTGACTGGACCCCAACGAGTCGAGGTTCAGTAAAACTAGTCTAGGGGATTATTCCCCGTATGGCTTGGTGTAGAAGGTCAGGAACTCGATGGCGTAACCTTCTGGGTCCTTGACTAGGAATCCTTTCATATCGAGATCGCCTGAGCCTTGGGGTGGGTGGTTTGTTTCCACTCCCTTGTCGTCAAGCATCTTGTGTACCGCGAACACGTCCTCGACGTAGACGCTGAGCATCACTGGTTTCTCGGTTGCTGGCTTGAGGTGTCCTTTTTTATTGTCAACTAGCCCGATGTGGCTGTCCTGTCCAAGCTTGTATATCTTGACCCAGTTCTTGCTCATGACTTCCTCGAACCCGAGGGTCTCTCTGTAGAATGTTGCTGCCTTCTCGATGTCTTCGTAGTAGGTGAAAGTGATTAGTCCTTCAATGCCTTTCATTTTAATCACTATGAAACAGCAGATATGAGATAAAAATGGAGCGACTCAGTAACCGTATGGCTTCTTGATCCACTCAAGAACCTCAAGGAGGTATCCCTCTGGGTCGCGGAATAGCATTGTTTTCATCTCAAGGTATGACTGCTTCTCTGGTGGCTGCTCCACTTCGACGCCCTTATCCTTAAGGTGCTCATACCAGCCATCTATGTCGTCGCTGAACCAGCTGAGCATCACAGGCTTGTCCTCCTTGAACTTCAGGTAACCCTCATGTCCATCGGTCAAGCCTACATGGCTGTCCCCGTGTACCTTGAACACCTTGGCGAGGGGGATATCGATTACCTTCTCGAACCCCATTATATTCTCGTAGAAATCGTTCGCCTTCTGCAAGTCTTTGTAGTAGAAGAACGTGATTGTGCCGTCTATATTCATGGTTCACGTCAACACTTACTCCTAAATAACATGAGCGACACGTTGATGGTATGCTCAATAAACTCAAAGAGAAGCAGGCGAAGGGTGAGATCACCTATGGTTCATGGTTCAGTATATTCCACGATGGTGCAGCTGAGGCACTGGCTAACACCGATCTGGACTGGATTCTGATCGACACGGAGCACAGGGCTGCTAACCCAGAGACAGTAGCCAAGATTGTGAAGACCATTGGAAACACGGGTGCAACCCCGATCATCAGGGTCGCATGGAACAATGTCTGGCTCATCAAGCAGGCACTTGACGTTGGGGCATACGGTATAGTAGTCCCATGGGTCAGGTCAGCAGAGGAGGCAGCCAAGGCTGTAGAGTACACAAAATACATGCCAGAGGGGCTCAGGGGTAGTATGCCAGTGGTTGCAGCCAAGGTATGGGGTGTCACACCAGCTGAATACCTAGCCAAGGCGAACGACAACATCTTTGTCTGCATCCAGATCGAGAACTGGGAAGCAGTAGAGGACATCGACAAGATATGTGCTCTACCAGGTGTAGATGCAGTTATGATTGGACCCGGTGACCTCTCATGTAGCCTAGGTGTCCGGGGTGAGACATGGCATCCAAAGGTCGAAGAGGCAATCGCAAAGGTGCTTGCAGCGTGCAAGAAATCATCTGTTGCGCCCGGAATCGCCTTCGGTAAGAGCCTTGAGCACACGAAGCAGCTGGCAGAAGATGGATTCAAGTTCATCGGAGCAGGTGCTGATGGTGCGTTCATAGCTAAGGGCGTCAAGGACACCCTAGATTATCTGAAGAAATAGTTGGGGTTAAAACCCCGTTTTTATTTTTGCAGTCTTTCCTCTACGAGGTAGTACTTTCCATCTTTCTCGACGAAAGCACCTGACTGGCTCATCGGTGTGGGCATCTGCATCATCATCTCGAACATCGGTGGTAGCCCCAGTTCGTCTGGAGTCATCGCTGTCTCTGGTGATGTTGCGCCTTGCTCCTTGAAGGATTCTGCCAGCTGCTTCATCCTCTCTTGCATCATGGCTGGTGATGGTCTGCCTCTTCCTCCATGCATTCCACCTCCCATCATACCCATTCCGCCTCCCATCCTGCCCATAGGCTGCTTCGGCTTATCCATCACCTCAACGGGTTTGATATACTCAAACTCCACGTCGTCCTTTGTTCCCTTGAACTGGCTCATGTAGAGGTTAAAGTAGAAGCCTTTCTCTGCGAGTAACTCCTCGTGGCTTCCCCTTTCGATGATCTCGCCGTCCCGTATGACCAGGACCACGTCGGCGTTCTTGATGGTGCTCAACCTGTGTGCTATGACGAAAGCTGTCCTTCCCTCCATGAGGTTCAGCAGTGCTTTCTGTATCTGGATCTCCGTCCTCGTGTCTACGCTGCTGGTAGCCTCATCCAGGATTAGGATGGCTGGGTCAGCTACTATGGCTCTTGCGATGCTGAGTAGCTGCCTCTGTCCTTGACTCAGGTTGTCAGCCCTCTCCGAGAGTTCTGTCTGGTATCCCTGTGGCAGTCTCCTGATGAAGTGGTCTGCGTTAGCTAGCTTTGCGGCGGCGATGCAGTCCTCGTCTGTTGCCTCAAGGTTACCGTACTTGATGTTGTCCATCACGGTTCCGCTGAACATGAACACGTCCTGTAGGACGATTCCAAGTTGCCTACGCAGGTCATCTTTCTTGATCTGCTTGATGTCCATGCCATCTATTGTTATGCTTCCGCTCTGGATATCGTAGAACCTAGTCAACAGGTTGACTATTGTGGTCTTCCCTGCGCCTGTTGGTCCTACAAGTGCGATTGTCTGACCGGGTTCTGCGTACATGGATACGTTCTTGAGAACTGGGACATTCTCAACATAGCCAAAGTCGACGGTCTCGAAGACGACTTTGCCCTCAAGGTCATGTACTCCAATGGCGTTCTCGGCGTCCACTAGCTCTGGCTCGGTGTCTATTACCTCGAATATCCTTTCCGCGCCAGCTAGTGCGCCCTGGATGCTGTTGTACAGGTTGGCAAAGTGTCTGAGAGGGTCTGCGAACCTCCTGCTGTATGTGATGAAGGTCGCGATGACTCCAACCGTTACCATTCCTTTGATTGCCATGTAGCTCCCTACACCGGCTACTATTGCGATGTTGGCGTTGCTGAGTATCCCCATGAGTGGGGGTATCAGCATGGCGTAGGTCATTGCTGCTATTCCTAGCTCCTTGACCTCTGTGTTGACCTTCGAGAACTTGCTGTTAACCGTGTCCTGCTGGTCGAATGCTATTACCACTCTCTGACCAGAGAGTGTCTCCTGCATGGTGCTGTTCAGCAAACCCATGCTCTTCTGGAGCGCCCTGAACTTGTCTCTAGTCTTGCCTCCAACTAGCGCAGTCAATGCGATCATTATTGGGAACACTATGAGGCTCGCCAGTGCAAGCCACACGTTGAGGCTGAACATCATGACCAGTATTCCGACCAGTGTTATTGCGTTCCTGATCAACTGTGTGACGTTCTGGGCTAGTGCCGCAGCTATTGCGTCCACGTCGTTTGTTAGCCTGCTCATGAGGTCTCCTGCTGGCTTCTTGTCGAAGTAGCTGAGGCTGAGCGTCTGCATATGCTCGAACAGCTCTTTTCTCATCTTCATGAGGCTTTTCTGACTGATGGAAGCCATCACCCATCCCGCCCCCATAGAGGCGAGTGTGCCCACGACGTATGTCCCGGCAAGTATCGTGATTATGCGTACGAGTCCGGCTTTGTCACCGGTATTAATGAACTGGTCAATCGCGACTCCCTGCAGGTATGGTCCTGCTAGACTTAGCAGTGTACTGCCCACGGTAAGCGCAGACACCAGTATCAGGGTCATCCTGTACTCGCCGAGGTAGCTTAGGAGCCTGATAAGAGTGCCCCGTGCATCCTTAGCTTTCTCGACTCCACCCATTCCGCCTGGTCCGTGTCCTCGTCGTCCCATCCTTGGCGCTGGTTTGTCGTCTTTGCCGTTCTGGTTTGGTTTATTGCCGCTCATTGAGTGGCACCTCCGTCACCAAGCTGACTGTCATATATTTCCTTGTAGATTGGACTGTTGTCCATTAGTTGCGCGTGGTTGCCCTCCGCTACGATCTTTCCTGCGTCCAAAACGAGTATCTTGTCCGCGTTTAGTACCGTGCTGATGCGCTGGGCGATGATGAAGCTGGTGGTATCATCCATCAGCTCCTCCAGTGCTTCCTCGATTTTTGTCTCTGTCTCGACGTCAACAGCACTTGTGCTGTCGTCGAGGATCAGTATCTTGGGTTTAACCAGTAGCGCCCTTGCGATTGCTACCCTCTGTTTCTGTCCTCCGCTAAGGTTGACTCCCCTCTGACCAACTATAGTGTCGTAGCCTTCTGGGAAACCTGTGATGAACTCGTGTGCCTGGGCGGCCTTTGATGCAACCTCCATCTCTTCATCGGTGGCGTCGGGTTTACCGTATTTGATGTTGTCCCTGACTGTTCCACTGAACAAAACCACGTCCTGAAGGCTGATGCCGATGTTTGTGCGCAGGCTCTTCATTGTTAGGTCCTTCACGTCATGTCCGTCGATTGTGATCTTTCCCTCGTTTGCATCGTAGAACCTTGGGATGAGGTTGATTAGGCTTGACTTGCCTGAACCGGTTGAGCCAAGTATGGCTACGTTTTCACCGGGTTCAGCAGTGAAGCTGACGTTTGTCAGAACTGGGTCCCCGCCGTCGTCCCTATAGCTGAAGGAAACGTCATCGAAGACAACCCTTCCTTCAGGTGTGGTCAATATGACTGGGCTTTCCTTCTCCATTATCTCGGGTTCAGCGTCAAGGACTTCCATTACCCTCTTGGCTGATGCTGCTGCAGCTGAAATCTGTCCCGCCATCATTGCCAGCATCATAACCGGGAACATGGTGCTGAACAGGTAGTTGATGAACGCCATTATCTGTCCGATGCTCGTTATTCCTGCGAACACCTGCAGTCCACCGTAGTAGATGATTGCGACTGTTCCAAGGTTCATTAGGGCCATGATTAGCGGGAAGAATATGCTGATTAGCTGTGAAAACTTGAGCTGTGTCTCGAAGAGCTGCATGTTTGCGTCCTCGAAACGCTCGTTCTCGTAATCCCTCCTGACGAAGGCTTTCACTACCCTGATTCCTGAGAGGTTCTCCTGCATAACCTGGTTTAGGTTCTCTAGCCTTTCCTGCACCTTGGTGAAAAAGGGCTGGATTGTCTTGACGAAGAAGAATACTAGGATCAATGTAATTGGCAGCAATGCAAACATGACGTTTGACAGCTGTGGGTTGGTCGCGTACATGATGCTGATGCTCCCGATGAACATCAGTGGAGCACGTGTGAACATCCTGAGCCCCATGATTATCACCATCTGGAGCTGGTTGATGTCGCTGGTCATCCTCGTCAATAATTGTCCCACATTGAAGTCGTCGAGGTTCCCGAAGCTGAGGGTCTGGACCTTCTTGAAGATCGCCTCTCGCAGGTCTGCCTCGAAGCTCCTGCCGGCTTTTACCGATGTTACCGTGTTGCCTACCATGAATACCGCGCTGAGCAGGCTTGCTCCTATCATGAGGAGGCTTGTGTTGATTATCTTGGTCATGTCCTGGTTTGCGACACCGTCGTCGATTATAACCTGGACAAGCCTTGGTATGCTAAGGTCTGCGGCGACAACAAGTCCCAGCAGAATCATAGCCGTAATAATTTCTTTTTTGTATGGTTTGGCGTACTTGAATACGCGTGTTAAGTCACTCATCTTGTTTGTTTCCTATTTTGTTCAACTCTGCTTTTGTGTTATCCAGTATCTCTTTGAATTGTGTCACATCGCTTTCATCCATCGTATTCCATGTCGAGTCCAGTGTATCGATTAAACCACCAAAACTGTCGTAGACATTCTCTGGCATGTTCTTCAGAAGCCTCCAGTACATCTTGCGGATGTTCCTGTTCCGTTTCCTGAACTCTTCCTCGTGGTGCCCGTGGGCTTCAATCCCTTCCTTTCCCTTCTCTGTGAGGGTGAACCTCTTGATTCCGGCATTCCCGTCCTCGTAAGGCTCAATCATTTCCCTCTCCTGAAGGTTACTGAGAAGAGGGTACATGCTACCGGGGCTTGGACGCCACTCGGTGTACTCCTCAATCTTCTCCGTCAACTCGCTTCCCGACATGGGCCCTGATTTCAGTAGAATCAGGGCTATGTGGTGCAGCAAGCCTCTGGGGATTCCAATCCTGTTTCGATGATGTCCGCGTTTCATTTAGTATCACTCAAGATATCGGATATGATATCACTTTCGATATCGAATGTGATATTGATTAATAAACGTTTCTTAGATGACCCGGTCTATCTTTTCCTTGATAGCCCGAATAACTATGGGGTCGTTGTTCCATGCGCCAAGGTTCTTGGTGACAATACCATCCGGAATCTTTGCCTCATGAACAAGTTCAGGAACATCATGCTGGCTGTGAATGGCATCTGCGCTTATGGCTGCTGAAAAGAAGAGTACCTGTTTCACGCCGTTTTTCACGAACTCCTCCACCTTCTTCGCCGGTTTCGGTGTCTTGAACTCCATCCACGCAAGACTCAGGTTCTCAATCATGTAACCATCGTTTGCGAATAATTTGAGGACATCCTGCCTGAAACTGGTCTCCTGCTCAGTCTCTGTAGCCCACTCAACGTCCCATTCATCCGGTTGACCATGACCAACGAGAAGAATTCCCGTCTCCTCCTTGCTGAACTCATCCCTGTTGGCGTTTGCCCTCTCCACGAACATGGACTTCAGGGTATCCGAGTCCCAGAGTGGACCAGTGTAAACCACTGGCACCCCGAACTTCTCCGTTACACCCAGTTCGCTGATTAACTCCTCGCCCTCTGCCGTGTGGTTGCTGATGGTCAGGAAGACCTCGCTGACCACGATACGACTAGCCCCATCGTTCAGTGCCTGAATGACCGAGGCATCAGGCCTTGGCTCGTCGTCGAGGAAACTGATGTAAAACTGGGTGGACTCGTCTCCTGCGTCCCTGAACTGCCGCTCTAGGCTCCTCAGCATCTCAATGTGGGTGCCCCTGTGGTTGCTTTTCCCCACCCTCAGATAGGATTTACGCAGGGCTCTGATGAACAGCGGTCTGAACGGGAACGGGATGAACTTGATTCCCTGCTCGTCGAACTCCTTGAACTGATTGATCCAACCGATAGGACTGTAGGTTTCTGGCTCCCCATGAGTGAAGTACACTATTGCAGTGTGCCCGTCGCCCTTGTCGCCTTCTTCCCGTGTCAACTCGGGTACATACCTTGTGTCATCCATCTCAAGGAACCGCCAGGTCGCAAAGAGATACCCAACTGAAAATCCTGCTATTGTCACGCTAATGTTGAGAACGAAATTCTCGGGGGACTGGGCCAAGCTCCCAAGGAACAGTATGACCGCCCCACCTGTCTGGAATCCAGTCCTACCCAACTTGATGGGGTGAACCGTCATGTATTGGAGTGCCAAGTTCCCGAGGAGACTTGACATGAGGGCAGTGAATCCGAGCCAGTAAATGTCCATGGAGTCTACTGGGCACGAGGCAAAATAAACTAATCCAGCGGAGTGCCCCACTTGTTCCTAAAAGTGAACTCCAAAACAGGCTTTCGTGTCTCTTTTTCCTTGGAGTCATCGCTGTACCCAAGGGGAATAACCGCTTCCACGATGTAACCCTCGGGTGTCCCCACTGCATCTGTTACAAGAACCGGGTCAGATGGGGTGTATGTCACAGTTGACAATCCTCTCTCCTCGGCAGCAAGGATCGCGTACCCTATACTCACCCAGACGCTGGGCTTGTAGTTTGGGGCATTCGTGTCACCAAGCACCACCATTAGAACTGGGGCATCCGTGAGCAATGGTTTGCTGGGGCTAAGGCCCTTGGAGTCATACCAGACCTTCCTCTCAGGACTGATGGATTCGTAGAAATTCTTCTCACCCGTCTCCGCCGCAACCCGCACACGTTTCTTGTCCTCCATCTCATCGACCAGAACAACCCTCCATGGTTGGGTATTACTCCCGCTGGGGGACTGCCTGATGGTCTCAAGGACATACAGCACATCCTCTTTGTCAATTGGATCAGTCTTGTAAACCCGTGTGGTCTTCCTGTTAGTGGCTACGTCTAGGATACTCATACATTAACTACATCGGCATAGGAAATATTTCTTCGCCTCAGTAGTATTGTTTACATTGCAAGTGGTGACCACTTCAAGGGGGGAGGGGGGCAAGAATCTGGGGTGAATCCAGTACCCCAGAGCGAAGACAAGCCCCAGAACGGCTTGTTTCCAAAAGAATTAGGTACAAAAGTGTCATTGACCAAACTCTATTCCAGCCTTATTCCGTGATCACTACAAGAAAAAAAATCGCATAATACAAGTGACTGACACAAAAGAAGGTTAATTCTTCCTTTGTTTCTTCTTGTATTCCCTGATAAAGTGTCCGACCATGCTCGCCACGTAAGTGTACATGCTCATCTTCAGGAAGTAAAAGTCCTCAAACAGGAAAGGCTTGCCCGAGAATTCCAGATACGGGTAATTGTAGATGTACAATGCCATCATGGTCACCATTGCGAGCCCAAGGGTGATAGTCTTCCAATTCAACACCCTAGCCCTCAGTGAGAACCTCGGTAAATTAGGCCTAGGCATAGAAACTGGCTTCGCCACACCGGGCGCAAATGGACACGCGTTAATCAACCATTTAATCATCGTGATACCTCCCGAAAAGATCTAACGCAATCTGGGTGGGCGGCTTTAACTCGTCCACTGCTGTGAGTTTTACTCCCCTCTCATCCGCCTCGGCCTCCAATACATTACGGCATGATGACTCTAGGTTACATGTCCCGCAGTTCCCCTCGTAGAGGTACCAGACCTTCAAGCCGTTCACCTTGCTCAGGCTTACGATGACCGGGATATTATGGGCGGGGCTATGTGCCTCCATGACCCCTTCAACGAGGTTTATGGTCTTGACCATGAGGTTGTTGGTCTCGGCTGCCTCCATGAAAGCCTGCTCGACTTTGCCGTCGATAATCTGGTATGTCTTGTGTACTGCCTGCCTGCTGACGCCGAGCTCCCTGCCAATCTCTGACTGTGAGTGTTCCCGGCGACGAAGATCCCAGATGTTTGATTCCCTAGGGGTCAAATAACCAACGCGAAACGTCAACCCAGCTCAAGTAAACAAAAAACAGTTGACACATATAACGCTATCGAGTTGAATTGACAGTAAATCTCATCACTACCCTGGTCCATTTATGACCATGTCTGGATTACTTGGAGCCATAACTCTCTTCTATTACACGGACCTGGAAACAGCGTCAAGATTCTATGAATCGATAGGGTTCACAAAAGTTGTTGACCTCGAATGGTGGAAGGTTTTCGAGATCACGGACGATGTATACCTCGGTCTGGTAGGTGGCGACATAGTTCCCGAGGGGATCGAGTCTAAGAAGGCAGTGAAATTCATTGTCATGGTAGAAAACATTGATTACTGGTTCAATAAATTAAACGAGAAGGGATTAAAACTCGATCACGATGAGGTCTACTCAAGCTCAAGACTGAACCTTAGAGAGTTCAGCTTCAGTGACCCCGAGGGGTACTCGATAGAGTTTGGGCAGTTCCTGACCCCGCTTGGAGTCTAGGTCTACTGGTACCTGCCCCTTGCTGTAACTGGCCAGACCCCGCAGACGTAGCCATCCTTGACCACAACTATCTCGTCGTGCTGGTTCACCGTGGTGCAGCAATGGTTGGGGACGAACTGTAGCTTCTGGCCCCAGCGCATCTTCTTACGCTCTTCACTGCCCTCCTTGAAGTAGAGGGTGCCGTGCTCCTCGCTGAGTCCAACCCTGTCTGGTGTCAGGTATTCACCGTCCGCGATCACCTTCACTATTGGGTCAACACCTCGGTGTCCGCCGCTCATCACCTTGACTCCTGCATCCGTGACGACTCTGTCCTGATGCCTGTCGCTGATGACCTGAGTCAGAACCGTGAGACTGTTCTTGAAGAAAGCATTGTTCTTTGTCGCCCATCCATACCCGCTGCCTTCATCTCCCGCACCGAAGACGAAGCTGCCGGGTTCAATCTCAGTGATCCCCTCATAGGTACCTGTTACCTCATAGGTTGCAGTGCTTCCCGCGCTGACGATCTCCACGTCGATCCCAGCTTCCCTAATCATGTTGGCTGTCCCGACGGTAAGTGCGTTCCTTTCTAGTGCGACTTCCCGCTCTACCGGGTTCTCGTAGCCGTAAATGCCCTTGAAGTTGACTCCAGGCAACTTCATCAACCTCTTTGCCATCCATACCGCGTCCTCTCCGGGTGAAACCCCACATCTGCCGTGGGTGATCTCCATGATCACGTCCTGCTTCACACCCCATCGTTCAGCTATCCTGCTGATCATCTCCGCCTCCTGGAGGCTGTCGATGCTGGTGAGTACTTTTCCCTCACCCATGGCAACGGTCATTCCCACAATCCTCTCGACCTTGGTTTGGTCCGATATCTCCTGGCTGATGAGGATGGTCTTGTCCCCGTAGAGGATGCCGCTGTTGAGCAGAACCTCTGCCTCGCTGAGCTTCTGGGTCATGACGCCGTTTGCACCCGCTTCAATGAGCTTGTTGCATATTGCTGCCGCCTTGAATGTCTTGGCGTGTGGGCGGACCTGCACCTTGGCTTTTTTCGCGAATGTGAACATCTTGTCCACGTTCCATTTGAATTTCTCTAGATCAAGAATCAGTGCGGGAGTTGGAACTTCCTCCACTGGTTTACCGATGAGTGACATACAAAGAGATGGGGGTATAACCGGATAAAAATTTCCTAGGGATTAGAAGTAGTCTTTCATCATTTTCTCCATCCACTCTGGGATGGTGGCTTCCTTCCTGTCATAGAAGTGGACGTATGGCTTTATGTCGAGGATTGGAGTTCCATCTATTGCGTCAAGTCCTCTTACCTTTAAACTGGTCTCTGTGACCTCAACAATTTCGCATGCAGTGATGCCTATTCTGTTCGGTCTGTGCCTTGCGCGTTGTGCGAATATGCCCATTATTGGAAGGTCTGGGTTCTCTTGTGGGTGGCGACGGAGATGGACTTTAGGAATGTACTCCGCCTCGTGTAAGTGTGTGAGTATGAATGCATGGCTGAAAGTATCTAATCCAATCAAACCAGGAGCGTACTCTGGTTTTAATACGATCTCGGAGATGACCTCACCCCAGTTCATGTCCACTGGCTCCGTGACCGGCGACTTGACCTCGCCAATAATTACTAATTCCATATGTCAAGGCGGTGGTGATTGAATAAAAAAGATGGGTTATGCACTGGGCTTGATGCGTCTCCAGACGCCGTCAAGTCCCTCGGGCTCAAAAAGCAGCACGACGACGAGGAACAGCATGGGGACCAGTGGCCTGTACTCCCCGACCCATGTCCCTATCCATGCCTGTCCCCATGTTGTCAGCATGATCTCCGATAAGCCAACGGTCGCACCTCCGATCACGGCACCGTAGATGTTTGTGAACCCTCCAAGCAGACTTCCGGCCATTATGCTCGTGATGAGCGCGGCTCCGGTCTGTGGTGTGCTCATAAACCACATTGGTATCATGGCTCCTGCTAGGCAGGCGAGTCCCCCCGTGAGGAACCAGCTGAATATCTGTATTTTCTCGGTGTTTATCCCGAGAACGCTGGCTAGTTCAGGGTCCTCTGCGGTGGCACGCATCGCGATTCCCATTCTCGTCCGTGTGAGTAGGTACCGCAACGAGATGACTGCCCCTATGCTCAGAGAGATGCTCACGATGAATATGCCTGGGAAACCCGCGTAGCTGAAGTCAGCTTCCTTGAGTAGGAAGTTCATTGTGTACGTGTGGAATACCTCTCTTAGCCAGTATGCGTAGATCTGGATTAGAGCTGTAAGTCCTATCTGTATGGCTAGGGTGCTGATGGTGAGGACTATTGTCCCTCCTCCCATCTTCTGTAGCGCCTCGATGACTACTTTGTAGATGATTATGCTGAATATTCCGCCTACTAAAAAGGCGAGTGGGAAGCCCATGTAGGGGCTGAGTCCGAGTATCTTGGTGATTGTGTAGCTGACGTAGATGCCGACGCCCGCGTAGGTGCCGTGTGCAAAGTTCGGCAACTTGGCGGTCATGTATGTGAGTGTGAATCCTATGCTAAGAAGGGTCAACTCGGACGCGAAAACTAGTGCTGCTGTCCAGATTGGTGGTAACATTACACTCGTGTCAACCAGTGAAGGTTGACATATATATGCTTAACTGAAAAGAAAAATTAATTAAAAAAAGTTAGATTGAGACGCGATAGCGATCCCTGAGTTCTTGACGCTTTCCCTCATTCCATCCGGTTACATCCGTGTAGTAGCCGGTGATCCTGCTCCAGTGGCGCACGTTTGTGCTTCCGCACTTGGGGCAGGCGTTGAGCATACCGGTTCCGGTACTCTGACATGAACTGCATATTGTGAGGTCCTTTGTGTAGCTGAAGTAGCCGATCTGGCTGTTCCTACATATCCTCTGGGTCAGCTTGTACAGTGCCTCTGGGTCGGACGCGCTCTCACCAACCCAAGCGTGGAAGATGTTTCCACCGCTGAGGATGGGGAAGAACTTGTGCTCGATGTCAATCTTCTTACCCAGCGAGATCTTTGCGCCGACGTACGCGTGGGTGCCGTTGCTGTAGTAGACAGGGGCGTCCCTCTTCTTGACGAGGCTCTGTATGGTCGTGGTATCTCCCTTGACCATCTTGCGTGCCATGTTCTTGTACGTGGGTGAGACCAGGTCCTTTACCGCAAAGGTCTGTGCAGTGGACTCCGCTGGAGTCCTGGCCAGCATGACCTGTTTGCCGCTCCTCATCTCAAGTCCCTTGCGGAACTTTTCCATGTCTAAGAGGAGTTTGACCGCTAGCCTGATGGCGTCCTCGCTCTCGTGGAGCTGATTTCCAGTAAAGTACTGGACCATCTCGTTGATACCTACGACGCCTATGACGTTGACCAGCTCATTGAAGTCAACCGCTGGTGGTGCCCTCTTGCCCGTTCTAGGATCTCTCGGTGTCTGGGTTGCAAATGGGACCATATTACTTCCAATGGCTTTGTCCATCCACCTTCTCTTTGCCGCATAGACACCCATGGCGAGCCTCATCCTTTCCTTTGCTAGGTCGAGTAACTTGTCATAGTCTCCGTTTGCTTGGTATGCCATTCTTGGCATGTTGAGGCTTACTACCTGCCATCCGCCCATGCTAAAGTGTTGGCCGTCCTCGAAGTGTAGTTTCTCGTTGAAATTCGGGTCTGTCTCCGGTGTGTTGGAGAACTGGTACGCGCAGCACTGGTAGCAGCTGATGCCGTGACCGTATCCACGGTAAGCTGGTAGCATGTTGTCGAAGTATGGTGAGCCGAACTTGCCAACTGCCTCGTGGACTAGCATCCAGAGGTCATCGTACTCGGGCTTGAAGAACTCGGGTGAGACATAGTTCTCGTTCTTTGGGAAGTTGAATGGCTTGCCCCAAGAGTCCCCCTCGATTGAGACCTCAGTGATTGCCCTGAAGAACATCTGGACCTCGGGCTCATAATCGCCGTAGGTCTCTGGGCCTACTTTTCCCTGTTTAACTACGGGAACATCTCTCCAGATCTTTGGTACTCCCATTGGTAGCTGGATGTTGCTGAACACAAGCTGTCCGCCTCGGGTTACGTATGTCTGAGTCAGTTCGTAGAACATCATCTGTGCGAGTTGCTTGATCCTCTTGTATGAGAGTCCACGCAGGAATGGTGCAAGGAACATGGTATAGTACATGAATCCCTGTCCGCCGCTGAAGTTTGTCTGACCCGCGGCTAATATCTTGACGCTGTGGAGGACTGCGACTTCTGGTTGCATTGCCGGACCTGCTACGCTGCTTCTGAATCCCTGACCGTCTGGTATGAGTCCATAGTAGAGGAAGTATCTCAGGTCCCAGTCTTGGCAGAATGGTCGGGTACCAAAGTACTCCAGTGTGTGAATGTGAATATCTCCATCCGTGTGGGCTTTCGCTAGATTTGGGTCCATGAGGAGGAGGTACTGCTCCTTGCTGAGCCTGTCCGCCTTCTTCTTGTGTACGGTTTCAGGGTTCGGTTGGAGGTTTGCGTTCTCCTTGCTCTCAAAACCGTTGCCAGTGTCTATCTGGTATGCGTCGTAGATTGGCACTCCAACCCTGGTGAGCAGGTTCCTGTAGATGCCGAACTCAGGGACCTCGTGGCTCCACTCCATGAGCAGGTTGTTTGTGACCTCCCTGATCATTGGACCTGAAACGAACTTGGGCTTTGTTAACCTGAACCTTCTCTCTACTTCGTCTGATAACCTCTCGGCTGTGAGCTCGCTTATCGCTGGGATGTCAAACATCGTCTCGGCTAAAGTTGTCTCCTTGAGAAGCATGTCCACTATGCGGGTCTTGTCCCATGGGACTAGGAAACCGTCTGTTGTGTGGACCATGGGCATTCCCATGAAATAGTTGTCTGTGAAGAATTCCTCTATCTGCCTCTGGTTCTTAGGCATATTCCTGTTTTTAGCCACTCTCTAGCATCTCCATTACTCTATCCTCTACAAGCGTCTCGCCCTCAAACAGCTCCTCGGAGGGTTTTACCACCTCTTTCTCCCCAAGAGTCAAGATGGGTGGGTTACCAAACATATTCATCATAACAAAATCTGTCTGGTTCTCGGTATCGAACCAGTCTGCCTCGAAATCGATGTCTTTTCCCTTGAGGTATGCCTTGAGGGTATCGCATTTAGGGCAATCAGGTAGTGAATATACAGTTATCTTCAATTTTACTCAACCTCAAATGTGCATCGCATTATGCACACTAATTATAGTTGTACTGAATAGCGAATTGTTCTATATAGAAATGACTATTGTAGAATAATACCATAAGATATATTCGGGAGAATAGTCATGATATCTTCACTATTAATTGTATTGTCCCATTTTTTTTAGATTAAGACTCCCTGCGGGAATGGTCTGACGATATCTTATATATCCTGCCTGTTCTTCATTAACCGAAGCTATCTGAAATTATCGGTGTATGTTTATGACAATAATTATTTGCCTCGTAGGATCCCACTACCGTCGAGCCTTTGACGGAATCAGATACTGGAGTAAGGTACACGGAATAACCCAGCTCTATCTCCTGTACAGCGAGGCTAGCTCAGAAGAGGAGCCACAGGTCTTCAATTATATGAGCAGGACAAACGCCGAGGAGCTTAGCGATAAGCTAGAGATTCTTGACCCAATTATCGTGCCATACAAGCCACTGGACCAGAGGAGTGCATTCAGGACAATCTACAGAATTCTCCATCAGGCAAGGGAGGTCGGTGAGGAGGTTCTCATAGACATCACAAGCACCACGAACCTGACTATGGGTATTGCCCTCACTACAGCTCTCATGTTCAGGAACGCGAGGGTCTACAGCGTACCAGCTAAGCAGTCTGCGTGGTATGTCAACGGTAAGCCGGGTGACCCCGTGTTTGAGGACTGGTTCGAGAAGAACAGGAACCAGCCAAGCATCGAGCCAACGGAGTTACAGCTTCCTGGATACAGGCTTGAGCCCAGCAGCAAGCATGAGGAGAAGGAGTGGGAGCGCGAGAAGAAACTACTGGTACTACTCCATGATAACGGTGGTTCTGCTAGCAGCATCAGCGACATCATCCGGTGGTTCGGATACAAGGCAGCCAACAGCACCCTTAGGAACAGGTTCAGCAGAATCGTGTCTCGGCTTGAGATGAAGGGTCTCGTAGACGCTGAAAAGGGTAGCAAAATGAAGGTTATTAGCCTCACCGAGTTCGGTGAGATATTCTCGGAAGCCCTGAGCGAGGGCACTGCCGAATAAACCCCTTGTTTCGCTTTCACGTAAAGTCTAGTGACAACTTGAGGGGTCAATTATACTGTCTACCTCATTTTCTGCAGCGTATGTCAGCGACTATAATACGTGATAATGGACAGGTCTTACACTATTTTTAGGAGTCTGTCGATGGGGACACCTTTTTTAACGATGCATTATCACTTTTCACTACTAATCGAGGGAATATAATGAAAGTACAACTGACCATGACCCCAGCAGAGGGTAAGAGGCTTATCGCAAAAGCCATTGCATCAATAGATCTAGTCAAAGAGGCTTACAAGAACGGAATCGTGATTATCTCTACAAGCACATCGGATGCTTACGTCGCTGAGGAGCTTACAGGGACAGAAATCCCGGATAAGGGAATGTTCACAGCTGGCGTAGTAACCAGTGAAGGGGCAGGAATCACAAAAGCCGATGGCAGGTATTCTCACTGGGTATTCGAGAAAGGAGAGAAGAAGGAGTGCAGCACCCCTGAACTCGTCCCATATCTGGCAAAGATGGGTCCAACTGACGTGTTCGTCAAAGGAGTAAACGCAATTGACATGTATGGAAACGCAGGAGTTCTCCTACACGGACCAGGCGGCGGTACGATCGGTACAGCCTGGGGGCACATCGTGAGAAACGGTATTACATGCATTATCCCCGCGGGTCTTGAGAAGGTTGTTTTCGGAGACCTAAGCGAGGTCCAGAACCTGATGGGTACAAAGGTCATTGACAAGGCAATGGGTTGGCCATCTGGATTGATAGCAATCACCGGTGATATCATCACTGAGCTAGAGGCTTTCGATATCCTGTTCGATGTTGACGCGATCCCAGTAGGGTCAGGTGGTATCGATGGAGCCGAAGGGTGCAAGATCTTCCTGCTTGAAGGATCAGAGAAGGCTGCAAATGCTGCTTGGGATGCTGTTATGAAGATTCAGGGTGAGCCTGAGCTCAAGACAAACACCATGAAGAAGCCTGAGCACCTAGCTTAGCCACTCTATTTCATCTGCCCCGTGGAAGGCAGCGAAGTTTTCCACGTTTCTTTCCAGTTTATCCCTGTACTCATCAGTCTCAGTGAAACTTTCTTCCTTCCAGTAGCCCCTGATTATCAGCTTCTTCTCCTTTCTATCCATTTTGGGCTCGATACGCGCCACCAGTGTGTCCCCATAGAGCACTGGTAAAGTGTAGTACCCGTAGACCCGCTTATCGGTTGGGACGTATATCTCAAGTTTCGACACAAACCCAGTCAGATGTTCGACGCGTTCCCTGTTCCACATCATATTATCGAAGTAGATCATGAGCCGCACGTCATCGAATGCAAAATCTTTTGTCTCATCGAGCCGGGTGGTGTCCTTCTCAAGGATGTAGTGGGTTTCTTTGTCTCCTTCCATTTCGCAATTGGTAACGCCCTCCATCTCCTTGAGCCTGTCATCGACCTGTTTCCTTGACAATCCTAGCTTGATGGAGTGGTGGTGGTAGTATTTCCTGAAATCCTCCGCCTTGACAACTCCAAGGCATTCCATGGTTTTGGTGAAGAAATAGTCCAGTCTCTCGTCTTCTGTTGGTGGAGTGTTGTCTATCCCTGATGGGAGAACGTTCTCAGGCAGGTCATAGTACCTCTGGAAGTTGACCCTGTTGGATACCATCAGCACACCCGCACCGTACATGTAATCCATGGCCATCTTCTCGGTCTTCCGGTTCCACCAGCCGCCTTTCCTCTTGGGTCCATCAAAGTCTTTTGAGCTTAAGGCGCCCTCGTCCTTAATCCTCGCGAGTACCGCGTCCAGTATCTCAACGTCTTTTCCTGTCCTCTTCACGAACCTTTGCTTCATCTCGCCCTTTCTGACATCCATGGCGTGGAGGTAGAACCTGTAATCCTTGAATGGGACAAAGGATGCCGCGTGTGCCCAGTACTCGAATAGTTTTTTGTCTTTGTATGCGAGTTCATCGAGGTGGTTTTTCTCGTAGTTTCCCAGCCTGCTCCATAATGTGAGGTAGTGTGCCCTCTCGATTACGCTTATTGTGTCGATCTGGAGACATCCTAGGCTGTTGATCGTGTCATATACCATGGATTTGGAAACGGATTCTGGGAACGATATTATCCCCTGTTTCTCGATCATTAGCCTTCGTGCTGCTTCTTTTGTTATCTCCAAATGGACACCAAGGGTCAATACTTGGCATGAGCCCGTTTTAGGTTTTATCAGGTGAAAACGGTTTTCCGGTTGCTTTATTGACATCCATTTGAAACTCCTTTTTGTGAGTACTGGAATCAACGATTTATTTTTCTCTTTGAAGCAGTTGAGGCATATTCAGGAAGAGATGCGGGACGAAAAGGAGTAGTTACCCACTCACTTTAAAAACAGCGCAGTGTTGATGGTAATCTATGTCTAAGCGACCAGTCTGGGAGTTAGCCCGGGAAACCAAAGTTAAAGCAGAGGAAGAGATCAACCCAGAGTATGGGTGCCTCCCAGAGGACAGGCCGCTCAACGATTACATAAGGTTCGGCATGGTTGTCATCGACAAGACGGCTGGGCCAACAAGCCACGAGGTAGCTGCTTGGATAAAGAAGCTTCTTGAACTCGACAAGGTCGGTCACGGTGGAACTTTGGACCCGAAAGTAACTGGAATCCTCCCTACAATGCTTCAGGACAGCACAAAGGCGGTTCAGGCGTTACTGGATGCGGGTAAGGAATACGTTACCGTCATGAGGACCCACGAAGATGTGTCCGAGGAAAAGGTAGTCAAGATGCTTCAACACTTCACAGGGGAGCTATACCAGAGGCCACCTCTCAGGAGTGCTGTCTCAAGGCGTCTCAGGACCCGTTACATCTATGATATCGAGTACCTTGAGGGCGAGGGCAGGAACTGGCTTTTCAAGGTCGCTTGCCAGAGTGGGACCTACATTAGGAAGCTTTGCTTCGATGTTGGAGAGGTTCTTGGCTGTGGAGCCCACATGCAGGAGCTGAGAAGGTCCAGAAGTGGACCGTTCACAGAGGATGACCTTTACACGTTATACGATCTAAGCGAGGCAGTGGATATGCGGCAGGAAGGAGATGACTCACTGCTCAGGAAGATTGTCCGACCCTTTGAGGACGCGATGACTCTCTTACCCAAGATTGTGATTAGGGACACGGCTGTTGAAGCCATCTGTACTGGAGCACAGTTGGCGATCCCTGGTATACTGAACTATGAGACTGGCATCAACGAGGGTGACCTTGTTGGTGTGATGACTCAGAAAGGCGAGGCAGTCGCTTTGATGCGGGCGGATATGGGCAGCGGCAAGATACAGGCCGAGGATAACGGCATCGTTGCCACAACCGTGAGGGTGTTATTACCCAATGGTGTCTACCCCAGATCCTGGTAAACGAATTCTTTAATCAAACCCCTCCATTATCAAGGCAATGAGTGGTTCTCACTACTTCTCGGCAAAGCCCACATCAAAAGCGAAGCGCGGATTAATTAAGACTGTATTGAGAAAGAAACAATACTCATTTTTCACATCCTCTGGGGTGTTCAGCGCCAAGCGCATCGATAATGGCACAAGAATCCTCGTTGAGAACATGGTCCTGCCCGAAGAGGGTAGGATACTGGATATGGGGTGCGGTATCGGGGTCATAGGCATCGTTGCCTCCCTTGAAAACTCAGCCCTTGAGGTGCACCTCAGCGATGTAAACGAGAGGGCTGTCAACTTGACGAGTGACAATGCCAGAAAGAACAAAGCGAAGAACTGCCATATCCATCAAGGGTACTTGTACGAGCCATTGGGCGATCTAACATTCAACACCATCATTTCGAACCCCCCAATATCCGCTGGGATGAGAAAAGTGGTGTTTCCATTGGTTGAAGGAGCACATGAGAGGCTAGAAGTGGGTGGTAACATCCAATTAGTGATCCAGAGCAACAAGGGCGGTAAAATGTTGGCGAAGTTTATGGATGAGACATTCGGTGAGCATAGCATCCTAAAGAGAAAAAGTGGTTATCGGGTTTTATTCGCTCATAAGCGATGATGCCTTAAACTTTCTTTGATGAGTTAGGCGCGTGTTTTTAGTTTGTCAGTTTTGAAGGTGTCGATTTATAAAAATTCTAATGTAAAATGTTTTTCTCCAGTATTCCTTTGGATATTACTCATTCCTGAAAAAAACTCGTAATATACTAACTATTAATCCACAGTACCTCTTTTTTCTTGACGATCAGAGAAAACCATGATCTATCTCGAAAAAAGCGGTTTTATGAGTTATTCGCCATTAAACGATGATACTTCGTGTGTTGTAACACTGTTTAAGTACTCGTCATGCGTGCAAAACGAGGAATAGGCGATAGTCATGTTGATGAATTCACTGCGAAAAGATGACCCTGAGATATACCAGACGATACTAGATGAAGCAAACCGGATTGAGCACGGAGTCGAGCTTATTCCATCCGAGAACTTTGTCTCCCGCTCTGTTATGCAGGCCATGAGCAGCGTCTTCACAAACAAGTATAGCGAAGGCTACCCCAAGAAACGGTACTATGGTGGTCAGGAACACGTTGACACCATGGAGACCATTGCAATCAACAGGGCAAAGGAACTTTTCGGTGCTGAACACGTGAACGTCCAGCCCTACAGCGGAAGCCCGGCAAACCAAGCCGTGTTCTTCGCGTTACTCGAATTGGGAGACAAGTTCATGGGGATGGACCTGAGCTGTGGAGGACACCTCACACACGGGAGCCCAGTCAACTTCAGCGGCAAACATTACAGTCTAGCCCCATACTTTGTTGACGAGGAGACCGAGCATCTGGACATGGACGTGGTCAGGAAGATTGCCGAGAAGGAGAAGCCCAAAATGATCATCAGCAGCCTCACGGCATACCCCAGAAAACTGCCGTTCAATGAGTTCTGCGAGATCGCCAACGATGTAGACGCTTACGTGCTGGCGGACATTAGCCACATTGCGGGGTTAATCGTAGGTGGAGAACACGAGAACCCATGTCCGGATGTGGACGTCACGACAACTACAACTCACAAGAGCCTCAGGGGCCCCCGTGGGGCCATTATCATGTGCAAGGAGGAGGACAGATACCATGACCTGTACCACAAGGACTCCAAGAAGAACCTGGCTGGGTTAATCGATAGCGCGGTTTTCCCAGGGTTACAGGGCGGACCACATGACCATGTCATCGCGGCAAAAGCAGTTGCCTTCAAGGAGGCTTTGCAGCCCGAGTTCAAGGGCTACGCGAAGCAGATAGTCAAGAACGCTAAGGCGATGGCTGAGGAGTTGATGAGCCTCGGGATCAAACTGGTCACAGATGGGACCGATAACCACCTTATGCTCATAGATCTACGGGCAAGTGGTTTAACGGGGAAGGGAAAGCAGACCCAGAACGCGTTGGACCATGCAGGTATCACGGTTAACAAGAACTCGGTGCCATTTGACACGGCTAGCCCATTCAACCCATCAGGTCTCAGGCTGGGGACTCCAGCCGTCACGACAAGGGGGATGAAGGAGTCCGAGATGCAGGTGATCGCCCAGTGCATTGCGTTGGTGTTGAAGGATTACAAGGACAAGGGGGTCAGGGCGAAGGTCAAGGAGGACATCGCAGAACTTGTATCAGGGTTCCCCCTTTACCCCGGCTTGACCGTGTTAGAGTAAAGTCCCTAAATAATGAAATATTTGGGGTTTATCTTCTCATTTCCAGACCAGATGCAGGAGGTCATGTCCTTGACTCCATTTATATCTGCTATCTCCTTGCTGATCCCCTGGTAGTGCCTTAGGTCATGTATGACTGCCAGTGCAAGCAGGTCATGCTCGCCCACGGTCTTTGTGGCCACTATGATGTTTGGCATCTCGATTAATGTCTGGAGAATCATGGTGCCGTCCATGTCACCTGAGGACTCTACGTCGATCTCAAACGCCGCTATTCCCTCGTAGTTTATCTTGTCCGTGTCGACAACGACCGTGCTTCCCCTGACGCTTCCCTCATCGATCATTGTGTTGAAGTGGTTGATGATGGTGTCAGTGGATTTGTCCGTTCTGTTCGCTATCTTCCTGAAGCTGAGTCTGGCGTCCTCTGTGAGGTACTCGATTATCTTTCTGTCCAGTTCACTCATATCAATCCCTCCCGGGCTCCAACTCAAAGTTCTGGGGGCAAAGAAGGAACTGGTCAACCCAGATACTTGTCTTAACCTCGCGTACCATCCTGTGGCTCTGGATGGTCTCCTTGAGGTTGTTCATCTCGTTCATGTTCTTCCTGGTGGCGATGCTGAAGATATCGTAGACCCCCATGGCGTGGGTGGCAAAGTTTACTCCGCTCTGTTTCTTCATGAAATCCAGGACCTCTTGGACACTGGATGGCTCAACGTCGATGCTGAAGTTGGCTATCACTTCCTCGCCGAACTTGCGTGGGTCAAGTAGTAGGGTGGTTCCAGTGACTATGCCCTTGTCCTTGAGTTTCCTGAAGCGTTTGATGATTGTGTCCACACTTACATCGCATTTCGATGCTATTTCAGAGTACTTTGTTCGGGCGTTCCTCTGGAGGTGGCGTAGGATGGTGACATCGATTTCATCGAGTTTCCGTTTGCCCATGAACTGATATACTCGACAATGTTAGTTAAAAGCTCTTTGAACGCGTAAAATATCGGTTATAGGCGGATTTTGCGCCTGCCCCTGTCCATGTTCTCCCAGTAGAGAATCACGATGTTCCCAATGATGTCCACTATATCGGCTCCCGTCTCCCTGGCTATGTTCTCACTGATCTCTTTCTTGTGGTCCTTAAAGTCGAGGAACTTGATCTTGATGAGTTCATGCTCGTGCAGGGCGCGCTTTATGCTGTTGATCTGTGGCTCCTCAACGCCTGCTTTGCCCACCTGTATCACTGGTTTGATTCCGTGGGCCATGCCCTTGAGTTTCGCCTTCTGTTTGCCCGTGAGAGTCATTGGTTATTCTTCCTTGACTAGTCTGGGTCTCATTTGAAGGTTCTCTTTTAGTTAGAAGATTTATAACCGTGCGTGGATATTTGAGCTAGCACAGCCCGGTCGTCTAGTGGACAAGGATGGGGGCCTTTGGAGCCTCAGACGGGAGTTCGAATCTCTCCCGGGCTACCATTTTCCATAGAATAACCTTGTTTATATCCTACCTCCTGTCTATTTCCTCGTCTCAGGCTGCCCCTGATTCTTGGTAAGGTTCCCGGGGCGGTCTGGGACACTTTTATGGATGATTATTTATTTCCGGAATCCTCGTATGCTTGATTTCAATGGTTAAAGTATCAGAGACTATCATGGAAGCATTCAAGACCCAGAGGATTATCCCCATGGCTACAGTCAACAAGGACGGCGTTCCAAACGTAATCTACGTTGGCATGTGGTTCTGGGAGGACGACGAGACGCTATGCGTCGTCAACAACTACCTCAACAAGACCTTGGCAAACGTCAACGAGAATGGCTGGGTTAGCTTTGTCTGCTACGGCAAGTCCGGTAGCTACCAGATCAAGTGCAAGGCAATCGAGGCAACAGAGGGAGCCCTGTACGAGAAGGGCAAGAAGGTAGCCCAGGACAGGGAGAAGCCATACCCCGGCAGGTCAACAGTGGTCTGTAAGGTAGAGGAGATCTACCAGGGAAGCGGCGGCAAAGGCGCAGGCGACAAACTCGCCTAAACTTTTCTTATTTGTTAAAAATTATGTTTCTAGTTAACGCCTTTCGGGTGTTTCTGATATTCCCGTAGCACTGTTGTCGCGAACCCTCCCCTGCCTAAGGTGAACGTCAGCTGTATGCCCCTGTTATTTTGTTCAACTTCAATAATCGGCACTAGCCTGCCTAGGCGTCTTGCTCCCCTGACCCTGTGTTTCCTGAGCTGGCCCATGTTTAGCCCAGACTCTTTGAATATCCTCTCCTCAAGGATTGCCGCCTCTCCCTCCGCGGGCATCATATCTGGTCCGTACATAGGGACAGTGAAACTGAGCTCATTGTGCTGGAAGAGTTCCTCGTCAACGCGTAGGTCTGTTACCCAGAACTTTGCGTCGTTGTTGTGCATGGACACGACGTCCCCGTAGACAAGCTTCTCGAACATTCCATCATTGACCCTCTCGGAGAGGTATCTGTTGCAGATGTAGCTCTGGTACGCGGACACGAGGTACCTGCTGAGCCACTTATTACCGATCCTTTTCTCGCCGTTGAGTATCTTCCAACCCGCGATGACGTTCTTTCCCCTCCGTCCCAGGCGCTGGTCGCCGTAGTAGTTGGGTATCCCATGCATGTGGATTCTCTCGGTGATGGCGTCCACTCTTTCCTTGATCTGGCGCTTCTGCATCTTGATGTCGGATATGAGAATCTTGAACTTGTTACCTATAAGGTGCCCAGACCTGATCTTTGTGTTATGGTACTTGGTCCAATTGACCCTGAACCCTATATGGTCCTCGATGAGGGCTGCAGCGTACTCGGTGTCCAATTTATTCTCCTCAAGGTAGACACTGAACGTCTGGGTGGCTATTGCATCCTTGTCCTTGAGTCCAGCCGTGCCCACGTCCTGGTACCTGATATCAAAAAGCCCCGCGATGTCCTCCTGCACCTCACGTGTGGTTGCCCCCATCTTTGTGATGTTGACGTACAGGTGGTCTCCTTCCCCACTCGGCTCGAATAGCGGGACCTCTTCGACGAGGAAGTCCTCGGGTTTTGCCCTAATCATTCCGCCTATTCCTAGTAGGTCCTCGGTGATGTATGGGAGGCTTAGGTCAAGTCCTGTGGAGCTCATTGACCTATGTATCCTGTTATCCCATTTGAATAGAATGCTTTTCGAAAAGAATCATATTGGCTGAACCGTTTTCTAAGGGGATAATCCATGAGTGGAGAAGTGTTCGTGGCCGCCCAGTCCAGTTCGGTGCGGGGCGATATAGAGGGGAACGTGAAAGGACATCTCCGATTGATCGAGAAGGCGGCAAAGCACGGGGCAGCACTCATCGTCTTCCCCGAGCTTTCCCTCACAGGCTATGAGCCTGACCTAGCTGAGAGCCACCATCTTGAACCAAGTGATTCTCGGTTAGAACCTTTCCAAGAGATGGCTGACAAACACATCATGAAAATCCTAGTAGGTGCACCATACCGGGAAGAAGAGAATCTCCACATCGCGGCGTTCCTCTACCAGCCGGGCGAGGCCCCATTGGTCTACACCAAGCACCACCTCCACGACGGCGAGGAGAAATACTTTGAGTCCGGGACTCATGGGCTGTCTTTCGATGTTCCGGGGGAGAGGGTCTCGGTTGCGATATGCGCTGATATAGCCCACCCTGAGCACGCCGAAAACGCGGCTGCAAACGGCGCTACTCTCTACGCCGCCGGTGTATTGATCACTCCAGGTGGATACGATGCCGACGCGGCTTTGTTACAAGGTTACGCTGAGAATCACAACATGATGGTGGTTATGGCTAACTTTGCATCTCCGTCCGGAGGCTTCGAATCTTCAGGTAAGAGTGCCATATGGGACCAGTTGGGGAACCTGATGGCTATTGGTCCACCGCAAGGTGAGGCGTTGGTAGTAGTTTCTAGAGACCTGTCTGGGCTTCACGGAAAAGTTATCTCAATAACTAGATAATTCTATCAATGTGAACCGATTGTATAACCATGGATAATTCGGTTAACATTTATCAGAAACGTGTCAGGATTGGTGACCCTCACACGAACAGCGATACCTCGACAAGGGTTAGCATGCTATTCAGCATCTATGATGCCCTCGTTAGGAGGGACGGGATAGGCACCTTCAAGCCTGGATTGGCTGAGGAGTGGAGTGTCTCAAGTGACGCAAAGACTTGGCTTTTCAAGTTGAGAAAAGGGGTAACCTTCCACAACGGTGAGAGGTTAACCGCAGAGGATGCCGTAGCCACGTTCCACCGCTTCAGAGACCCCTCTATGGAAGGGGAGGCAGGCACCAAAGGCGTCTATCCCAGCTACTTTGAGAAGACAGTTGCCAGCGCACCGCATGAGCACACATTCAAACTAGAGCTGGAGACCCCAATGTCCGACCTCTTGGACCTACTCATCGAGATGCCCATTGCACCAAGGAACCATTTGGACACCATAGAAGAGGACTTGTCAGGCACAGGCCCATATGTGCTGGAGGAACAAACCGATAAGCAACTCGTAATCGTAGCAAACAAAGACTACTGGGGTGGAACAGCTCCATATGACACTGTGAACTGGATCAAGGAAACTGATCCCGTGAAGAGGCTTGAGGCGTTAAACCGCGGTGAAGCCGACATTATCCCAAGATTGAACGTCAAGCTCCATGATAAGGTTGGACCCAACGCCAAGATCGTTGAGAAGGAGAGCAACGTATGCATGATCTACTTCTTCAACGCCCAGAAGGGGCCATGCATGGATAAACGGGTCAGGCAGGCCCTCAACTACGGGATAAACAAGAAAACCTTGATCGACCTAGCCCTAGACGGGGCAGGGTACTCCTTGGAGAGTGTTTTCTCACCTTTGAGCCCCGGTTACGTCCCAGATGTCCCCGGTTATCCATATGACCCAGACCGGGCAAGGAGTCTGTTGGCGGAAGCTGGGTACGATAACGGCTTGAAACTAGTTGTCAACAAGCCATACGGTGATGGATGGGGAACAAAAGTCCTGACAGATAACCTCCGGGACCAGTACACGTCGATTGGAGTGGAGTTAGAGATATCCTCGTACCCGGACGACACAGATGGCGGCTACAGTGACATGGTCAAGGCGAAGGATATAGGCGATATGGCGTGGTTCGACTCCAGTCCACTGAGCAGTTACCGTGTTTGCAGGGAGAAGCTCCACTCGGGTTACAAGGGTGCCTGGTGGGAGGGGTACTCCAACGCAAAAGTGGATGCCTACGTCCATGAGATCGAGAAGACACTGGACCCTGAGAAGAAGGATGAGCTATTCCAGGGAATTTACCGGGAGGCTTGGGATGATCCTCCGTGGCTGTACCTGTACCGTCCTAGGATGTTCTACGGTGTCAGCGGGAAACTGAGTAAGTGGAAGCCAGCCAACGACGGGCTCATCTTCCCATACTATTTCCCAAAATAGTTTCATGAAAAACCTCTTTTCTACAGGTGTCTATGTTATTCTATGAACCGCTCCAAGTTTGGCGATTACAATATCATTGACTGCCATGTCCACCACAGGCTCAATGAGGTGGATTTACCGGAACTCTACAAGCAGGCTGAGATACTGGCAGAAGTGGTCACAAGGGGAAACCTCACCCATATGCACACTTTCGGCAAGAACGACCACACCAGCCTCTACCTGAAGGCAAAGTACCCCGGGAAATTCTACTCTGGGGGATACATCCCATGGACGGGTGAGACGAAAGCATTCGGCAAAGTGGAGTGGAGACCGTACATCGAGTCGTTGATAGACTTGGGCTATGATGGCACCGCTGAGATGGGGTCCAAGCCCGAGGTCAGATCAAACCACACGCCACTGGACTCTGACTACTACAAGGGCTTCTGGGAGCACAGCGAGGAGCTGGAGTTCCCCGTACTCTGCCATATAGGAGACGTGGAGGACTTTTGGTACGAGGAGACAACGCCAAAATGGGCGAAGGACAGGGGCTGGGGTTATTACAGGGACGATTTCCCCCATTTTCGTGAGTTCTACGCCGAGATATTCAACGTGCTGAAGAGGCACTCAGACATCAAGATAGCTCTCTGCCACTTCCTTTTCATGACCCCTGACATCGAGGAGGCAGAGCAGATCATGCAGGACTATCCCAACGTGACCGTTGACCTGAGCCCGGGAGTGGAGTTCCTGTACAATATATCAAGGAAACGTGACGAGTGGCGAGATTTCATGATTAAATACGATGACAGGATTGTGTTTGGCACCGATATCGGTATGAGTAGAGATCTTCAGGCACACCTTGACCGAGTCTGGTTACTCCGAATGTTCATGGAGACCGATGAGGAGTTCTACACACCAGAGACAGCCGACCAGTACTTGACAAGATATGACAAGCCATTCATCGGACTAGACCTACCGAGAGCGTCACTTGAAAAAATGTACTCAGGGAACTTCAAAAAGTTCTTCGGATCCAAGCCAAGACCCGTGAACTTAGATGGCGCGATTAAGTCCAGTGAAAAACTGGATAATAAAGTGGTGACCGAGGCTCTCAGAAGCCTACTCTAGCCATAGGTCTCTCTCAAGGGGTTTCCAGACCTCCACCTTCATGCTGGTGTGGTCGAATACGTCCATGTAGTATGGGTCCACGGTCTTGTACTCCTTGTATGGACCCTCGTAGTCCTTCCTCCTAGCCTTGTACTCCTCAAACTTTGCCAAACTGTCGTACTCCCATATCATGACGTGTCGCTCGGTTTCCTCGCCGGCGATGTATTTCTCTATGTACTGGAGGCTTTTCCACTCCGGGAACAGCTCCCTGTGCTCCTTGACCCAAGCCATCCAGTTATGGATGGCGACTTTGTGCTCTTTTTCACGTCCAGGCTTTACCTTCCAGGACTCCACTTCAAAAATTGCCATTTAGTCTCAAGTAACCGTAGATTTTCACTGGTATAACATTTAGGAGTAAATTAGGTGCTCAAAAATAGACTAGTGGTCAGATTTTGATTTGCATAATGATATTTAACCAGTTCCCGCTTTGTCTTGGAAATGTCCGGACTCAAGTTAAATCGCGTTATTCCCGTAATTATAATGATAGGGGTGCTTGTTTCCGCAATCGGGTTTAGCAAGTCTATTGATTTGGAAAGTCTTGATTTTTCTGGAATAATGGACATTATTGGACTAAAGGATGGCAGTGAAGAAGTACAGACAGCATCCTCTGAATACTTGTCAAAGATTCAGACAAGTGACGTTTTCATAGACATGTATTCAGACTGTGTGGACATCGTTGATGGCGATACAATCCGCCTTTCAAGCGGCGATTTCATCCGCCTAGCCGACCTCCAAGCCCCAGAACTTGGGGAGGTGGGGTACGCCCAAAGCCGGAACGAGTTAACGAGACTTCTTCTGGGGCAGGAAGTGTACCTTGACGTTGACGCGGTGAAGGACATATACGGTAGGTATGTCTGCGTCGTCTACCTTGAGAATGGTGCGGGTTTCACTAACATCAATAACTACATGGTTGTAAACGAGTACGCCGAAATCTGGGAGACTGATAACCAGTTCAACGCATCCACCTGGGGGTTCACCGAAAAAATCGACCTGAGCTATTCTTTTGACGCAGAAACGTTCACCAGTGAAGGTGTGTACATTGGCAGCAAAAAGACAAACATCTACCACAAACCAGGATGTTCTGAAGCACAAGACATCTCAAAATTAACTGAGTTCTGGTTTGATTCCGAAGAAGAAGCCAAGGTAGACGAATACCAAGCGTGTCCTGTCTGTCCACTGAATCGTTAGGTGAAATCGATGAGCCCTCAACCGAGCCCGTCACCTACGTGGCTCGCGATGACTCAATTACATTCCACCAATTATGGTGCAAGTTTGTTGACCAGATAAACGAAGAAGACAAGCTATACTTCAACGAAAAATACCTAGCCGAAGACTCAGGGCGAAGGTCATGTCAAAGCTGTAACCCATAACTAGATAAAATTAGCTAGTCTCCCAGCGGAATTCAGTCCTCTTTTACTGAAATAACCCCTAAAACGACTTCCCGCCAATTATTTTTCCAGCGTTATAAAGGGTAACCCGTTATTCGCGAGACCAAATATTATACATCCCCACCCACACCAATAACCATGGTTTTAGGCGGATTAGGAAACATAGCAAAACTCAAGGACCACAAAAGAAAACGGTTCAGCAGCTACGACAGGACAGGCGGCAACAGGGACTTTCTGGAAGTACCCGCCGGTGAGACGAAGAATCTAGCCAAGATGGACGGCGCGGGATGCGTCAAACACATCTGGGTCACAATCAGGACAGACGAGGAATGGTACCTCAGAAAACTTGTACTCAGAATGTACTGGGACGGAGAGGAAAACCCAAGCGTAGAGGTTCCAATAGGCGACTTCTTCGGAATAGGACACGGGATCACCCACAACTACGTCTCAGCGCCACTGCAGATGAGTCCCGAGGACGGCAAGGCATTCAACAGCTGGTGGCCAATGCCCTACAGTAAAGGAGCAAGGATCACGATCGAGAACCAAGGCGAGAAAACCGTCAACGCGTTCTACTACTATGTAGACTACGAAGAATGGGTGGAGCCAAAAGACGACCACGGCAGGTTCCACGCATACTGGAATATGCAGAACCCGACAGACGGCATCTCGGACAAGGGAATGAAGAACTTTGACTGGATGTTCACCGGAGACAACCCCGTTGGAGAGGGAAACTACCTTCTCATGGAGGCGGAGGGCAAGGGGCACTATGTTGGCTGTAACGTAAACGTCGTCAACCTGAGGAATACTGACAAGTTCAACTGGTACGGCGAAGGCGACGACATGATCTACATCGACGGAGAAACCGAGCCAAGCCTCATCGGGACAGGCTCAGAGGACTATTACAACATGAGCTGGTGCCCGACACAGGAGTACTGCGCACCATACCATGGGTTACCAATACCTGGCGGCAAGAACTGGTCAGGAAAGATCACCTGGTACAGGTACCACGTCGAGGACCCCATCTACTTTGAGAAAAGCATCAAAGTAACCATCGAGCATGGACACGCGAACAACAGATCCGATGACTACGCGAGCACAGCCTACTGGTACCAGACCGAGCCACATAAAAAACTCAAAAAGTTGCCCGATGTCAAGGAACGCATCCCAAGAAACTAACAAAACGTTAGTACAATTTTTATTACCCAAAAATAATCCTTTTTCCATGACCTTCTCTATAGTCGCAGTTGACAGAAAAACCGGTGAAGCAGGTTTCGCAATCAGTTCCTGTAGCTGGGACTCAGGCATGGTTGGCAGGACCGATGCAGGGAAAGGAGCAGTGGTCTCCCAGGCAAGGGGAATAACCCTCCTCAGGGACGAGTTCTTCAAGAAAACCGATGAAGGCTACAGCATACCCCAGATCATGGACCATTTCAGGGAAATCGATAAAGGAATTGAACACCGGCAGCTTGGAATGATAAACAAGACCGAGCCCGGGTTCTCATTCACAGGTGAATACTGCACAAAACACGCTAGTCACAGGACAGGAGAAGACTATGCCATACAGGGTAACCTGCTTGTCAGTGAGAAAGTCCTCGATGACATGGTAGTGGCGTACGAGTTCACCGCAGGTTCGATTATTGAACGACTATACGCCGCGTTGAAGGCGGGAGACGATGCAGGAGGCGACGCAAGGGGCAAGGTAAGCAGTAGGCTCTGCGTGACAACCAGCAAACCAAATTGGAGCGGAAGCGACGTTGTCATAGACCTACGCATAGAGGAACACGAGGAGCCTGTCAAGGAGCTTGGACGCATACTTTTCAAAGGACTGAGCCTCAGGGACGGGTTCTTCTTCACTGGGAGACTCAGCGGTGCAGAGGGCTTGGAGAAGAAGGATGTAATCCTGCAACTCGAAGCGTTCCTAGCGGACAAAAAGGACAGGGCGTACATCGATACCTGGAGGGTACTCGCAGACGCCCAGCTGGAGGCAGGTCAAAACGAGAAAGCAATCGAGACCTACAGGACGTACCTCATGATAAGCCCAAACATGAGACCAAGGCTCTCTAACGAAGTAGATGAGGGTAAACTTCCCAAGGAAATTCTTGAATAATACAAAAGCCCCATCAAACCCATGACCTACCTCATAGGCACCGACATCGGTACAATGGGAACAAAAACCGTCCTAGTTGACACTGAGGGAAAAGTACACGGCGAATCCTTCAAGGAATACGGTGTACTGACTCCCCAGCAGGGATGGGCTGAGCAGTGGCCCACACCTTGGACCGACGCGGCTTTCGAGACCATCAAACAGGCAATCGAACAATCCGGCGTCAACCCCGTTGACGTTGCAGGTGTCTGCATAAGCGCCCTCTACGGGGGAAGCGGCATACCCGTTGACAAGGATTTCAAACCTATTCGCCCCTGCCTCATATGGGCCGACAGGAGGGCAAACGATGAGTGCAAGTGGGTAAGGGATAAAATCGGCGCCGAGGAGCTTTACAAGGTCACGGGAAACGTCATCGACCCATACTATGGGTACACAAAGATGCTCTGGATCAGGGAAAACGAGCCACAGAACTGGGCAAAGATACACAGGTTCGAGACACCCCACGCCTATGTCATCCGCCAGATAACGGGAGAGGAAAACATCGATTATAGCAGCGCAGGCAACTACGGAGGCATATTCAACCTAAAGAAACGGGGTTGGAGCACCGAGATGATGGAAGAACTGGGCATCCTCCGTGAATACTTCCCTGAGAAGATACTCAGTAGCGAGGAAATCGTCGGTGAGGTCACCCGCGATGCATCTAAACTCACTGGTTTAGCCAAAGGCACCCCCATCTGCGCAGGGGGAATAGACGCCTGCCTCAGCACCTTAGCAGGGGGAGCAATCGAGGACGGCGATCTAGCATCCATGTTAGGGACAAGCATGTGCAACGGCGTTGTCAGTCACAAAGACCGGATATCCCCCAAGATGATCAACTACCCCTACGTCGTCAAGGGAAAGGAGTACACGTACAGTTTCACAGGAATCTCAACCGCAGGCTACTGCGTCACATGGTTCAGGGATGAACTGGGGGCAGGAGAGGTTGCAACCCAGAAAGAAACAGGGGAATCTGCATACAAACAACTGGATAAACTAGCTGCAAATGTGCCCCTAGGAAGCGGAGACCTTCTGTTCCTCCCACACATGATGGTAGGAGAAAGGGCGCCATACTGGGACGAACATATCAGGGGAGCCTACCTAGGCTTAGGCGTGTACCATACACGGGCACACATGTTCCGATCAGTCCTAGAGGGCGTCGCGTACGCCATGAGGTACAGCATAGACGCAGCAAGGGACGCAGGGGTCAAGATAAACCGGGCAACACTGGTCGACGGCGGGGCAAGCTCACCGCTTTGGCGCCAAATCGTGGCAGATGTCACTGGTATCGAGATGAGCCACATCCCAAATACCCTGGGAGCGCCCACTGGAGACGCGATTTTAGCAGGTCTAGGCACAGGTGTGCTCAAGGACCACAAGGTAATCGAGGACTGGATCGGCGAGAAGCACCCGACGAAACCAAAACCGGATAACATGGCAAAGTACCAGAGACTCTACGAGTTATACGTCGAGTCCGTGAACCGGTTATCCCCGGTTTACTCCCTTTTCTGATTCAAACCTTATTATCAACTTTCTACAAATATCAGTTCATGAGGAAGACCGCAGCGTATATCGCCTCTCTGATCTTTCTATTCATGTCTGGAATAGCAATCCTACACCCAAGCTATGAAGCGCTATCCGCTTGGCTCAGCCCACTAACAGGCGGCTACATATACACGGTCTTCATGTGCTTCACGCTTCTCATTGCTGACCCATTGAAGTACGCGAGTGTTGGCTTGGTATGGGTCACAGCGGGGATTCTTATCGGTATCATATCCCAGAAGAAACTCGGGGCGTCAATAACCGCGTTCTTCTCATGGCTTTCAATGATTCCAACACTGGCAATATCCTTCTTCGGGATATACCAGAACGTGGAAGCAAAGGGGTTCTTAACCCTCGATTCAATCGACAAGATACTCAACTTCATACCAAATATACCGGATTCCCTTCGGCTCACAAGTTTCCTTGAGGTTCCAATCATAAGTGAGCTAGCACTTACAGCCATGGAGATGATGCCCAACATGGGTGAAAATGGCGACCCAATGAGCCTAGTTCTCAGCGTAGCGATGCCATACGTGACAGCCATAGCCCTCAAACCCGTGCTAATCATAGCAGGCGCAATAGTAGGTGCAATCATCGGAAAAATAGCTTTCAGCAGGATAAACTTCGACCTTCTCCCAAGCAGGAAGGTAACAGCGACAATCGTCTCTATGATTGTATTATCACAGGCAGCCTATGTTCCCCCCGCAATGGGGCAGGAAATAGACTTGGAGATGCTGGAGGAACTGGGTTTGGACCTAGACGCACTGGAAGAGCTGGGTTTAGACATAGAGACATTAATGGAAACTGGGTTTGATCCTGATGCACTTGCAGAGATGGGTGTAGATATTGATCTGCTCACGGAGATGGGCGTTGACATTGATGCATTGATGGAAATGGGCATGGGTTCGGGGATGGATTTGGACCTGGATCTAAGTATCAACACCGACGATGGGTTATACTTGGAGGCATTAGGAGGGTTGGTTGAGAACCAAGGCAGGGCCATAACCGGAGAGGTGCTTGTGGGCACAGACATTGAGATCGTGTCAAGCAGCGAGCCGTATATACAGGACCTTGCAGTATCCGCTATTCTGACTCAGAAAATATTCGATCCCACTTTACTGTACACAATCCCCGTAGAAGGGATCGAGAACTATGTCCAGTTCACCAACATGATTCCTGAAACCGTCGCAGTGACCGTCTACGTTGGTGAAGACGTTGAGGTAGCGAGCCTAAAATCCGACCAACTCATCGCAGAATACGAGACGATGTACGGTATCGAGTTTGGCAGGGTCGTTTCCCAGCCAATCGCTTTCACCGGCGATGGGGAGGGAGGGGAAACAATGATACCCCCATACGTTATCTCGGCTTACTACTCCCTAAACACATTTGAGGAGACGATCCCCAACCTGCTCACAGGCTTCGAGTCCAAACAGGGGCTGGCTAACAGCTTCCAGGAGAAAATCGATGGTGACTCCCTTGACGTAGAATTGTACGTTACCGGGCAGGTCACCCCGGAGCACCTGCAGGCATTCATACCAACCCCTGAGGTTCCAGAGTTCCTGCAAGCAATCGTCGATGCGCTTCTTGCGAAGACATACTACTTCGCGGCAGGCGTCCAGCTGATAAATGATGCAGTACCCGAATCAAGCGGGGCAACATTCGACCTCACGGACACACTAGGTATTAACGCACCTCGCTATTCCAGTGAATCAGATATCAGTATAATCGCAGTGGCTAGACCAAACAGCACCTTACCTGAGGACAATGTCAAGGTATCAACCTCCCTAGCCCAAGACTCGATGGAACTAACATTCATCGGGATGTATCTGGACAACATAATTGATGTTGAGCTACATGGAGGGTCCACACCTATCTCCTCAAACATGCAAATCACACTCCCAGATTACGCTGCCCCTGAGGTTGAGGTCGTAAAGACCAGTCAAGCATCAAGGGGAGGGTCTACCGTGACCCTAACCGTATCAACCCACGGGTCCTCGACATTGTCTGACCTGATGCTCAGGGATGCGTTTCCAATAAAATACGGTATCTTGGACTCTGGTGAGAACGAGGCATCTTGGAGCAGTTTAACACCGGGACAATCTGTCTCGCTGTCATATGAGACGGCGTACAAGAACCCAGGTGTCTACACTAATCTACCTGCCATGCTTACATACGTCGAGAACGATGAAACAAGGTCAGTTGCCTCCAATATCCTACCCGCCAGCACACTGAACCCCAGCTCAATCGGACTATTATCCGATAGCTATCAGGCTACATTTGACCTGCTTGATATGCTCACAGGGAAAGGTGACCTATTTCAGATGGTACCATTGGCGTTTATCGCATTGATTGCAGCAGTTGACGTCTTCAAGATGTACAGGAAACGGTCTACCTCTGAGCCTCAAGCTCAAGAGGAGCCTTCGTTGCCCGAGCCACCAAGTGATGAAGATATCCCTGCAGACATTCCGTGAAGAGGATGAATCCTGCTAGAAACCAAGCCAAGGTGTCCCCAAGATACAGGATTCCAAACGAGGTGGCATTGTACACACAGTAACTGTAGGCGTATTCACAGCATAATATGAGACACATCACTCCGATTATCATCTTGAACATCGAGTACAAGTATCCCTGATCCTGACTCATGCGTTTCCCAGAATGTGTATCAACTTGTGCCGAATAGTAGATGTGTTACTGAAAATTATAGGGTAGTAAAAAGGGTGGGGTTTACATGATTATCCTAGCATCGACAATGCGTGCACTGTCTGGGTAGGCTAGGATTGGGTTCATGTCAAGCTCCTTGATCTCAGGATTGTCCATAAGCATCTTGCTTGTCTTGTAGAGAATCTCTGCGAGTGTAGGCTTGTGGCATGCTGGCATTCCACGTGCGCCGTCTAGGATCTTAACCGCCTTGATCTCCTCGATCATTTCAGCTGCGTCAAGCTCTGTGATTGGAGCTACACGGAAGCTGACATCCTTGAGGATCTCGACGAAGATACCGCCTAGGCCGAACATCAGTGTTGGACCGAATGTTGGATCAGTTGTACTTCCAACGATGATCTCAGTGCCCTTAGGAGCCATTTCCTGGACTAGAATACCAGTGATCTCTGCCTCAGCGTTGTATGCTTTAGCGTTCTTTACGATCTTCTTGTATCCGTCCCTGATGCCCTGGTCATCCTCAACACCGACGAGGACGCCGCCTGCGTCACTCTTGTGTAGAATTTGTGGGCTGACTATCTTGAGAACGATGGGGTAGCCGATCCTGTTGGCTGCCTCTACTGCGTCATCCTCTGTTGTTGCGACATGAATCTGTGTGACAGGCATGTCATAAAGTGCGAAAAGTGCCTTAGCCTCGTGCTCGTACAGGAAGTTCCTGTTATCGTCCTTGGCGACTTTGAAAATCTCATCAATTTTAGGGTCTCTCATTGAGGTTACCTCTATTCTTCATGTATGCCTGTTTACGTCCTTTTAAAAATACTGGCGTGGACCGTGGAAGGTTTCTTAACTGTAAATACCACCATAGATTGTACTTCGGTGCCCGTTTATGCTGTCTGGACTTCAAATTTTCATTATAAACGCTGCTGTCTTCTTCGGACACTACGTCATAATCGCTTCAGCTCTGAACCTCCAGTTCGGGAACACTGGTATACCCAACATGAGCAGTAACGTCAGCGTTGCCATTGGAAGCTACACGGTTAGTTCAGTTGTAATTAAGGTGAGTATGATTGTATCTGAGCGGGCGGGGCTTATCTTGAAACCTGACTGGGTCTATGATAACCCGTACAACGTAAACCTAATGACTGCATTTTTCAGGAACGAGGTTGGTCTCAGCCTAGCCCTATTCGTGTTCAGTATCGCCATGTCCCTTGTTCTAGGCAGTGCAACTGGCTGGTTTATCGGAAAAATAAGCGGAAGGTTGAGGGCGACACGCTTGATGATGTTAACCCTCATAATCAGTGACGCGGCAAAGACTATTGCAGCAAATAATAAGTATGTTGCAGGCGGAACTTTGGGATCATTTATTCCAAACTTTTTTGCTTGGTACCCTGGAGAGCAGATGGGTATCCTCGCCTTGGTGATAATCCTAGTTGGACTGGCATGTTACTACGTGATGCACACAATGTTAAACAGCCCCTATGGCCGGCTCATGCGTGGACTCAGGGACAACGAGATGACCCTTCACAGCACAGGAAAAGATGTGGCAAAGCTCAGGAGCGAGGTTATGATGTTCGGTAGCGGCATCATGTCCGTAGCCGGTGTGCTTCTTGCATATTACTACAGTTTCGTTCAGTACAATATCTATGACCGGGTGTCATACACTTTCTGGCCTTGGCTGATGATCACAATTGGTGGTCTCGGAAGTAACCCAGGTGGATACGTCGGTACAGCATTCTGTGTCGCAATAATCAAGGGGTTAAGCTTATCCAAACAGACTCTGGGACCCATGTTAATTGGAACCCAGTGGCTCAAACTAATCAATTACTTCGAGAACATGATCCTTGGCGGTTTACTCCTGCTCTTCCTCATGTACAAGCCCAGAGGTCTAGTGCCTGAGAAGAACTTGGTGATAAAAGGAGTAAATTATATCGAGTTGGTTACGGGGAAGAAGCCTAAGAAACGTTAATCGTTCCCATGTTTTCCTTTATCCACTTGGCCGCTTTCTGGAGCAGTGGATTAGGAGTGGCAATCACAGGGATATCCCGTGGACCAAACTTCAGCTTGGGTTCATACACTTCCATAGGTGCAAAGATGACGCTTGCCCAGTAGATCCTGCCCTGCTTTCTCTCCTTCAGCAGGTCCTTCGAGTTGAATGGAAGGGGGCTGTGATGGAAGATGAGGCCCTCTGCCCAGTTCAATATAATTGGGTGTCCCGAGTCCTGAATCAGCGCCGCCGTCTCAGTCATCTTCTGTAGAGTATACTCGACCATCTCTAAAATAATGAGTTCCTCAGCAGGTTTGTATTTGATTTGCATTACCTACCTTTCAACTCCACTCGTTTAATAGGTTTTTAAAAGTGCAGTGGTGGGCCCGCTGAGATTTGAACTCAGGACCTTCTGATTATCAGTCAGACGCCATAACCGTTCTAGGCCACGGGCCCAATGCATCAGCATTGATATCATATCTCAATTAAATATGTTACTCATGTGGACAAGAGTGAAAGTTTAGCGTCGTCTCGAATATACCAAACGCCCATCACTAGTAATGTCGAGTAAGCCATAATACGCGAGATAAGTGCGAACAGGACTGGGCCCTTGGATATATCCTCGACAACCCCTCCCACAGACTGTATATGGCCCCCATCTGGGCTGCTGATTGCTAGTTGAATGAATTCTTGGAGGTCATATCCTTCGCTGCTGTCGTGCATCCCGATGCAGAGGTGTTCGTCTTTGTCTATGGGGGAGTCAGCGAAGCCGTACTTTTCCGCGTATTGGAGAATCCAGTCATACCCGTCCCCGCTATTCAACGGCTTTTTGAGCTCGAACCAGAAGAATACACCGTCAAAGTGACCCATGTCTTCGACGTTATTCTCTCCTCCGTTATCTAGGTCGTTTGTCCATGATGATCCAACCTTTTCGCAGAGATCAAGGGTTGAGCCCAGTTGACTCGTTTCTGATTTATCGCTGAAGATTAAACCAGCGACCTCGTCTGGTATGAGATAGTAGATGTACGCCGTGTCGCTCAAATCATAGTTTATATAATCATATTTTATGCAGTAGAGTAGGTACAGATGATCTGCATCGTTTTTTGCCCAAAGCGTGACGTCGTAGAAAGGAGGACTTCTCCCATAATTAGTTCCAATTGTCAGCTCGATTTTGTTTGCGTCACTCCATTCATTTGAAAACGTAACATCTCCATCGACCGCAACAGGATTCTTGAACCATTTGCTATCAAGCACATTATCAGGGTCACAGGAAGCTAGATTCATCGGGGTACAAAGTAATCCAACTAAAAGCAGCAATGTTAACGGATTCAATTTCATCAAAAATCATTTGTATAATTTCTGAATAAAACCATGTAGTGTGTTTGTTAAACCCATCTAGGATCATGGAAATTGTTGATTAGCAAGAAATCTTGTTATTATAATCATAATGATGTTAAAAAATAATAATAAATATGGAAAAAGAAAGATTAAAAACGGTTTTTTCGTCGAATAGTTCTAGGGTGCCTTTATTTAGCCACTGAATATAGTACAGACAATGTCAAATTATAACCCAACAAGAGACACTTTGGCAAAAAGAATTGCCGGGGAGATAGTGTTGAGTGGTCAACCTGGGATGACTATGAGAAAATGGCGTGGCTTGCTCAGTGTCAACCAGATTGACATGGCTAAGGCTTTGGAACTCTCCCCCTCTGTCATCAGTGACTACGAGACTGGACGACGCAAGAGTCCCGGTGCTGGGTTCATAAAACGTTACGTTGACTCTTTGCTTGACATTGACGTGATTCGTGGTGGAAATTATATCAGGCAGTTAAGCAGAATCACCCTAGACCCAAGTGACGTTTTCAGTGACATCAGAGAGTTCATGGCACCCGTTTCGATCCAGGAGGTAATCGAGGCTGTTGACGGGGAAGTTTTCACAGGTCATGACCAATTGGAGCAGGATGTCTTCGGTTACACTGTCGTTGACAGCGTGAAAGCAATTATGATGCTCAGCGGACTTGATTTCTACCGTATATTCGGCACTACAAGCGAGAGAGCTTTGGTTTTCACAGGCGTAAGCCGCGGGAGGTCCCCGATGATAGCCGTTAAGATCAGCCCATTCAAGCCAAGGGTAATAATTCTACACGGACTCGTTGATGATATAGACCCATTGGCGGTTCAGTTGGCTCAACATGAGGGGATACCGCTGGCGGTATCCAGTATTCCAACGGAAGACGAGTTGGTAGCCCAGTTGATTGACCTCTACCAGTCAACAGAATAGATGCCTATTTTTCCTGAACATCTTCTCTTGGTTTAAAAGCTGCAGTTCCCCAGCGGTTTCTGTATTGTTCCTAGTCTCAACCCTAAGGGACATGATAATCGAGGAAAAAATAATGAGTGATAGACAGTTCGTAATCCCAATTGGGCCTCAGCATCCTGCGTTGAAGGAGCCTGAGAGTTTCTACTTCACAGTGGACGGAGAAACCGTTGTTGACGTTGAGCCCAAAATCGGGTACAACCATCGTGGTATCGAGAAAGCCATGGAGTCGCGCACATATGTCCAAAATCTCTACATCACCGAGAGGGTCTGTGGAATCTGTAGTAACGCGCACCAGATGGCGTACACTGGCAGCGTCGAGGAGGCAGGTGGTATCCAGATCCCTGAAAGGGCAAAATGGATCAGGGTCTTCGTTCAGGAGCTTGAGAGGCTTCACAGCCACCTACTTTGGCTTGGCGTAGCCGCCCACGAGATTGGTTTTGACACATTGTTCTACTATATTTGGCGTGACCGTGAGCTCATCATGGACATGCTTGAAGAAGTCACGGGTAACCGCGTGAACTATGGCATGCCGACAATAGGCGGTGTTCGAAGGGACCTGAACAAGGAGAACTTCGCTAGATGGGACAAGACCTTTGACGCGGTCAAAGAGCGAATTGAGTACTACATCCAGGTTGCCACAACAGAGCAAACCGTACTTGACAGGGCAAATGGTGTAGGCTACCTTAGCAAGAGCGATATGATCAGGCTCAACGGTGTAGGTCCTAACGCTAGGTGCAGCGGAGTAAGCAGTGATATGAGGAAACTGAACCCATACCTGATCTACGACCAGCTTGATTTCAATGAAATCGTGGTGGACAACGGAGATGTCATGGGGCAGGTCCTAGTCCGGGCATTGGAGCTTCTTGAGACGGTGAAAATCCAGAAGCAGATACTCGCGAATATCCCCGACGGTGAGATCAGGACAAAGTTCAGTCCACTTAGCAAGGTTTCTGAAGGCGAGTCCGCATACGTCGTGGAGGCACAGCGTGGTGAGTTAATCCATTACCATATCAGCAACGGTACAAACATGCCTTACAGGCACAAGATTAGGGCTCCAACGTACTCCAACCTGTTGTCTCTTATTGAGAGGCTTAAGGGTGGTTTCATCGCGGACATCCCAATCGTGCTTGCCGGCATTGACCCTTGTTTCAGTTGTACTGACCGTATGGCGTTCTTTGATGAGGGTAAGGACAAGTCTTGGAGTTGGACTGACCGAGACCTGCACAAATACGCGGTCGATTACAACAAGGGGCGTTTCTAATTTTATTCATACCTCAGGGCTTCCACGGGGTGAAGCCTTGATGCCTGCCATGACGGGTACAACCCCGCTATTACGCTTGTGAAAACTGCGAACATTATGACTGCGCTACCCAGCTCATAGGTCACCGAGACGGGTAATCCGATCCAGTCTCCAACAATTACTCCAAGGAAGAATCCCAGTGCACTACCTAGCACTCCTCCCACGATTCCAGTTATTGTTGCCTCGCTGATGAAGAGAAGGAGTATCTCGGTGCTCTTGGATCCTATAGCCTTGAGTATACCTATCTCCCGTGTCCGCTCCATGACGCTGATTGTCATGGTGTTGATGATGCTGACTCCCGCTACCAGTAGGCTTATGGCGGCTATTCCACCGAGAACCGCCTCGATTGTCCCAATTACCTGCCCAACCTGTTCCTGGACGAGCTCAAAGCTCATGACCATAACCCTGTCCTCGAACTTGTCATTGATCTCATCCACAACCGCGTCAACGTTCTCCGTCTCGTCCACTTGCAGGGCAACGAAATCCACTGTGCTGCCTGTCTCAAATATTGTCTGGGCTTCCCTGAACGGGATGAGTATGCTGCTGTCGTCCTCCGAGCCAAAGGTTCCTCCTACCTCTTCTAGGACTCCCACAACCCTGAACGTTGATTCTTTCTGCTCGTTTCCAACGTAGAAGCTCAGTGTTATCCTGTCACCAGTTGTAATTAGCTGCTCTTCCTCTCCCCTCGGCTGGGATATGAGGTGCCCTATGACACATGAACCCGAGTCAGCTTGGATCAGTTGCCTTCCCTCGGCTATCTCAAACGAGCTGTAGACCTCGAAGTAGAGTGGGGTTACCCCGAAAACGCTGCCCCTGTATGTGTCTCCTCGGATAGTATACGTGCCGAACTTGTTGGCGATCATAGGTGCCATGTACTTGACATTGGGTATTTTTTCCATCGTCGAGATATCTCGCCAGTTGAAACCCTCCCCGACTAGTCCCCTTCCCTGCCTGATCTCGAAGGGTATGACCATAACGTTGTTTGGGCCAAACATCTCCAGCTGCCCCGAGACCTCTACACTCAGACCCTGCGTGATGCTTACTAGCCCGGTTACAGCCGCACAGCCGATGAGAATTCCAAGGACATTTAGGGCTAACCTGAATTTGCGTTCTTTTAACCCGTTAAACGCTGTGAGTATGGTGTCCTCTAGCTTCAACTCGATATTCCTGAACGGGCGAGACGGATATAAACCGAATGTTTTGATTAATCTATCGGTTTACGTGGATAATTGAAAGCTATTCACGATGAAGCTCATTTATGCGTTGGACACGGGAAACGAATAGTAGGTTACCTACTATATGGACAGTACCTCGACCCATGATTAGTTGGGTTTATACTGAATGCAACCATTTTCGTGATAATGAAAAACCTGCGTCGGCTGACCATCGGCATTATATTATTATTCATAGGCACAGTTGGGCTGGTCGGTTGGGCGACATTGAGTACCCAGGAAGCAACAGAGCGTGCCGTTACGGTGTTGCAGGACAATGGAGTTCAACGGGAAGACGGCAAACTCGTTTTTCTACCTAGTAGCCCTACAGATATAGGTCTCATTTACTATCCAGGCGGGCTTGTTGACCCGGAAGCATATGCGGTTACAGCCCAAGGTATCGCAGACGAAGGATATCTTGTCGTAGTTCCCAAGATGCCACTCAACCTTGCGTTCACGGGTATCAATCGCGCTGACGGAATTCGGGCAGATTTTCCAGAGATCGAGTCATGGGTCATTGGTGGCCACTCACTTGGCGGTGCGATGGCAGCCGAATACGCAAAAAACAACGCGAATAGTCTCGATGGGCTCATCATGTTCGCATCGTACCCCGCAAACAGTGATGATTTCATTGACTTTCCTGTACCTATCCTGTCGATAGTTGCATCAAGAGACCCGGGGTCACCTAAACAGCAGGGTTTCTATGAAGCGGTTGCCGACTCGGCTACATTATTTGTCATCGAAGGCGGAAACCACCGCCAGTACGCTAACTACAGTTTTCAAAATAATGACGGCGTTGCATCGATCTCAGCAGAGGAACAGCAAAATCAGATCATCGCTGCCACAGTGCAATTCCTAGAAACACTGGATTAGAAAAAAAGGGAAGTTAGAACTTCCTCTCGATGTAATCGACGATGGACTTGAAGAATGGATACCCGTCACCGTATGTTTCTGGTGCTCCCTTCTTTGTCCACTCGGGCATCAGGTACCCGTAGTACGCCCTTTCAGGGTGTGGCATTATGCCCAACACGGTTCCCTCGGGGTTGCTTATACCCGCGATGTCATGGTACGCACCATTTGGGTTAGCTGGCCAGTCATACTCTGCGTATGAGCCATCTTCCCTGACATACCTGAAAACGAGCATATCTTGGTCGTAGAGCTTGTTCAAGAGCTCCTCCCGCTGGTCTGGGGGTAGAATAAACCTGCCCTCGCCGTGGGCTATTGGGCACTGTATGACGTGTCCGTATTCCAGACCTCTCATCATTCCGACGTTTCCCTTGCCTTCATACTTCATCCTAATCCACCGACATTGGTATCCATGGGTGCTGTTTCCGAGTGCAGCCTCAGGGTACAGGCTCTTTCCCTCCCATCCGGGAAGGTATCCAAGCTCTACCAGCTGCTGGAACCCGTTGCATATACCGATCATGGGTTTACCTGAATCGACGAAAGCCTCAAGCTCAGGGCCAATCCTGTACTCACATTCCTTTGCCCAGATAGCTCCACTCCTGACATAGTCCCCGTAGCTCCAGCCACCGGGGAACAGGATCATGTTGTAGTCCTCAAGGTTCTTGTCCTTGAATATCTTCTGGGTGTGGACTAGGTCAACCTTGGGACCTAGGTCCTCGATTGCCCTAACGGCTTCAAGGTCACAGTTTGTACCTGGAGCCCTCATAACTAGGACCCTAATGTCTTCTCGCTTCATCGCTGTGCCTCCAGTGGTGTTTTCCACGCCTTCATCAGTTCCACAAGTGACTCCTCCAATACTGGTTTACCGTCCTTAGTTACGGTCAGTTTGGGGTCAAACTTCACTGCACCAACGCAGCTGACTGCGACGCCCTCCATTGCTTTCTCGAATGCCTCGGATTTTTCCGCGGACACCTCAATGAGTAGTCTACCGTTGCTCTCGCTGAAGAGCAGGATATCGTCCCTCATCTTCTCGTCCACCGGAACTTTACCGATATCTAGGTCTACACCCAGATCACCGGTGAAAGCCATCTCGGAGACAGCTACCGCAATACCTCCTTCGCTACAATCATGGCATGCCCGGACTAGACCTGAATCCATTGCATCGAGAAGCTTCTGGTATGCCTTCATATTTGTCTCGGCGTCCAACTTTGGCACTGATCCGCCCAGTTCACCGTGGAGCCTGATATATTCGCTTCCACCGATCTCGGGTTTTGTTACTCCAAGGAGGTAGAGTGCGTTACCCGCTTCCTTGAGTTCCATTGTGATTGCCTTACGGATATCTGGGACAATTCCCAGACTGGTGATAAGCAAGGTTGGAGCTACTGGGCCAAGGGGACTCTCGTTATACAGGCTGTCTTTGCCCGAAACGAATGGAGCCTTGTATATCTTGGCTATATCATAGCAAGCCTTGCACGCGTAGAGGAGACTTCCCAGCCTGTCCTCGTACTCTGGGTTACCCCATGTGAAGTTGTCCAGTAGAGCCCATCTTCTCCCGCCCACACTGACACTGTTCCTGATTGCCTCGTCTATGACGCTAGCAGCCATCCAGTATGGGTCAATCTTACCGTACCGGGGGTTTATCCCGCTTGCCACGCTGACACCCTTCCAGTTATCGTGGAGGGGCTTGATCACCGAGGCATCGCTTGGACCCGCGTTCCATCCCTGGAGAGGCTTGATGACTGTCTGTCCTTTTACCTCCTGGTCATAGCTGCGAATTACCTTCTCCTTGCTGCAAATCTGGTAGGAAGCTAGCAGGGTCTTCAGTATTGATCCCAGGTCTTCTGGTTCTGGAATCTCTGGATCCAGTTTTGGTTCTGGCTTCCAGTTGGTTGTCCTATGAAGCTTTGGTGGATTAAATAGGGACTCCAATACCATGTCTCCAACAAGTTCATCCTTGTAGTAGATCTTGGCATGTCTGGAATCGTTATACTGCCCAAGCACGGTTACCTCGACCTGCTCTGCTTCGAATATTTCTTTAACCTTCTCAAGGTTCTCTGGGGGTATGCCCATCAGCATTCGTTCCTGGCTCTCGCTGATCCATATCTCCCAAGGAGCCATGTTATCTGCCTTCAATGAGACCCTGTCAAGGTACGCGGTTACTCCAAGACCATAAGTCTCGGCTGTCTCACAGACACCGCAGCTTAGTCCCCCGCCACCAATATCTGTGATACCGGAGCCTAGTTTTTGCTCACTGATCTGTTTGATTGCACGTTTTACCTTCTCTTCTTCAATCGGGTTAGCGATCTGTACCGCGGATCTACTTTCTTCCTCGGAATCCTCTGATAGTTCCAGTGAGGCGAAGGTCACACCGTGTATTCCATCTAGTCCAGTTTTTCCACCGACGAGTACACAGTAATCTCCAGCCTTGATTCCACGCTTGTATTGATCCTTGGGTAGAACTCCGATGCACCCAGCGTACACAACTACGTTGCCCGTGTAATCTTCATCGAAAACGGTTGCCCCGTTGACCGTGGGGATTCCAATGCTATTCCCATAGCTACCAATACCACTCACTACACCATTATACAGGTAAGAGGGATGTTTGACGCCTTGAGGTAGCTTCTCATGTGGATAGTTCAATGGACCGAAACACAGGACATCGGTGTTGGCGATTGGGTTAGCCCATACACCCAGGATATCCCTGATAACCCCTCCAAGTCCAGTAGCCGCCCCGCCAAAGGGCTCTATCGCACTTGGATGGTTATGAGTCTCGACTTTGATCGCTATTGTGACATCATCCGTCAAATCTACCATACCCGCGTTGTCCTCGAACACACTGAAACACCATTCGGGCTTCAACTCGTCGATGAGGCTTTTGAAATAGGTCTTCAGTAACCCGTTTACTGTTCCCTCGGGAGTTTCAATTATACCAGCGAAGGTCTTGTGGCTACAGTGCTCACTCATGGTCTGGTCGAATGTCTGCAGCTCGAAATCGGTGGCTTTCTTTTCCCTCACGATGTAATGGTCGCGGACATAACGTAGCTCCTCAATTGAAAGCCCAAGGCCAAAGGTATTCTTGATCTCCTCAAGCTCTTCGTCCTTGGCGTTCATGAGGTCAACTAAGTGGTGACTGAATGGTAGCGCACTCTCTGTTACTCTACTCATTACTCCTCACTTAGCTCGTACCGGTAATCGTCTTTTGTCGGGTTTGTGAGAAGCCTTCTGCACATCTCATCTATGAGAGACTCGGCTTTATCCTTGCCTTCTGCCTCAAAATAGACCTCGTATGCCTTGCTTGCTCGAACCGTGTCAACTGGGTAGCCTAACCCCCTTAGGGAATCAGCCGTTGTGTCGCCCTCAGGGTCACTGTAGCCCTTTTTTAAGGTGACATAAACAAATGCCTTGAACTTCATCTTAGTCTCCTCTGATGCTCCCAAATTATCACTATGTGTGCTTTAATGAATGTGTTAATATTATAAGCTTTTTCAAGTCTAGTTTGTATAAACGTTAAAGTTTACATGATTTGGGTAATCAGTTTTTAGTGAATTGAAAAAGATAAAAAGGGTGATCGTCCACCCGGACGCGGGATTAACCGCTAAGTAGGATGGCGATAATTAGACCGTAAATTGCTAGACCTTCACCGAGAGCAATGAACAAGAGAGCCCAGATAGATAGTTCTGGTCTTTCAATGAGCATGTCTCCTCCGGCTTTAGCCGCAACCATAATACAGAGAGCCGATGCGAAACCGGATCCGATTAGGGTCAAAGCGCTGGTCAGCAAAGGCCATGCAGATTCTGGAATCATATCACCTTCACCTCCTCCGAATATTAAGACGATCATAAACATGATACTAACAATGATCGTAAAACCACCGAAAGCAGTAAGACCTGCCCCCCATGGTGTACTTTTGCCTTCCATATCGGCAGAAGCATTGATCATACCACCTTGAGCCATTGCGTATGCTCCAGCAAATAGAGTAATCGCAGCGGCTAGTGTCGCGTATTCTAACATTCTTAGACTTTCTCCGTCTTCGATCAGTATGAGATAAACACGAACGTTCATCCCACCTTTTCTTGCCGTTAGTCAGCCTAAGAACATATAATCTTTTCTTGGTTAAGAGAAAATGAAAGAAAAAAAGAATATAGAGTATTTACTCTGAAACGGGTCGGGGAGTCTAAATCTTGAATGGCTTGAGGTGTATTCCTTCACCTTGAAAGAACTTGCTGAGGAACTAGTAGTAGGGCAGGTTTCCGAATTATAAATTATTAACACTTTTACTGGAAGTCCGTGCTCAGATTTTCTAATAATTCAAGGTAATTATTGAGGAGTATCTGATTCTTTTTCAGAAGGGAACAATCGTTCCTCTTCAGGTTTCAAAACCTCTCCCCCTCCTGAGTCCTCTTCAACGTCTGAATCAGTCATAGATTCTGCCTCAAGTTTTTTCGCCGCATCCTTCTTAGCGAGCAACGCCACGCGTTTGGACCAGAAGAACATCATCAAGACATATTGAACAGCGAGGAAGAAAATAACGGCCAACACTTTGATCATATTGTCCGGTTGTTTCCAGAGGATAATCCCGAATGCAATAGCCATACCAAAGACAGGCACTCCCAGCATGACCAGTACAAAAGTCCGGTTCTGGTTCAAAACCTCAGCTACTGTCTTTTTCGTTTCACTCAAATCAGTCGCTGATACTATAGGGAGATAAATGAAAAAGGTTCTCATAAACGAGAACTATCTTCGGAGAAGGGTACTGAACTGTGTGAGACTGGACAGGGTGACCGCGCTCACGATATCGCCTTCGGATATGATTCCGACGTATCCTTTCTCGCCCTTAACGAGAAGATGAGTGACATCCTCCGCACGCATGAAGCGCATGGCATCAAGAATGGATGTTTCCACACCCACAGAAATCAAGGGACTTGACATTATAGTCTCCGTGTTGTGAATCCTCGGGTCCTTGTAGGCGACTATGACCCTTGACAGCATATCATGTCTGGTAATAATGCCCTCGGGTTTTCCGTCTGTCGTGACTATAATACTTCCGATCTTGTTCTCGATCATGGTTTGGGCTGCCTCCTCAACCAGGGTCGATCCTTCGATTGAGATGATATCCGTCATTATATCAGAGACAGTGGACGGGAACTTCAAAGCCCCATCTACTCCCTCGGGAAGGTTGCGTTTATCAAGGTTGTAGTCGAGGCTATGCCCTCAATTATCCGGAGTTTGTGGAACACGAAATTGTCCAAGTCTTCAAGAGAGTCAACCTCTACTTTGATGATCAGGTCATATTCACCATATGTTGTGATGACCTCTTTTACTGCAGCTAGCTTTTTGACCTCGTAGTATACATTGGAATCCTTTGCCGGATCAACTCTCGCTAGCGTGTAACTGGTAACCAATCTACTCGACCTCTAAAATATGATATAGGATAAGAAATTAAAGGACTTTTACTTCTGCGACTACTTCCTTGAGTCCCAGATCGTCCAGTATCTTGTAGACAGCCTCACCGTCAATCTTTACTCCTGCATTGAGGAGGGTTTCGATTCCAGTTGGTGATGCTAGCTGATCCTGCCTCCAGAGATAGATGATTTTCTTTGTCTCTTCGGAGGAGATTGCACTACGGTTCTCGGTGTCGAGAATAACTGATACCAATTTATCTGCCAGGTTCTTGTGGAGGGATACGGGGATGGTGTTTAGGCTTTCCATTTTATTCACAAAGTAAGTACTGTACTTAGAAAATATAGAAGCTGTCATGTGGAAAACAAGGGAATGAATCAGTAATACTTATGTTTTCCCTAATATAATGTGGTTTTTCTTATACTTTCTTTAAGGGTTTTTTTATTCTTTTACATCTTTTAGTTAATTTAAATTTCTTTTTTATTCGATATTAACATATAGTTGTATAGTTCGGAAGGTGATCAAAATCTCTTCAATATGGTTGTGGAAAACACAAATTTAACTGTGGAAAAACACAATCAAAGTAAAGAAATCCTAAATCCTTTATACTTGTGTGTATTTCATTCAATCATGTCGATGGATATTCTTGATCTGAAAATAGTCAGATGCCTTACAGATAACGCCCGTTGCACCTACAAAAAAATGGCTGAAGAGGCAGGGGTGAGTGAAGCCACAGTAAAGAATAGAATAGAGAAGTTGCAGAACGAAGGAATAATAAAAAAATTCACTGTGATAATGGACTATCATAAACTTGGAAGAGCAATCAAAGCGTTCATTGGGTTAAAAGTTCAACCAGCAAAGCTATCTGAGATAGTAAAAGTAGTCGAGAAGAACCCAGATGTACATGTACTCTATAGGACTAGCGGAGATGTTGACCTACTTATCGAGGTTATCTTCGAACAAATGGAAGATCTAAACAAATTTTTAGAAACAGAACTCGCTTTGGAAGGAATCCTGGGAACCGTTGTAACTATAGTTATCGGACCATACAAGCGCTGTCCTTGGACTGGACTTTAGAGCCAGGCATCATGCCTTGGCTTCTTTATCTTAAAGATAATCAGCCCTTCAACCTTTGTATGGTGTTCCTCAAGATCGACTTTGAACAAGGTTTCCAAATATCCACGTAAATAGGCAGACGGGACAGCAGAACCTTCTATCTTTATCTCGTCCTCTACTCTCTCGAAAGAGCCCCAACCCAAGTTGCGTAACTCGTTGAATACGAGGGGCCAGTTACCCTTGTTTGTCAGGTTGATGTCCCTGAACTCGGGTTTGAGAACCTTTCTTTTCAAAGCCGTCATGCTTCCAACCCGGTGAATCTCATGCTCGGATAACGACTCGAAGACATCAAGAAGCATCCCTTGGTCCATCAAAACAACACGGTTTTCACCGATACGGTATACATCCGGGAGCCAGTCGTGCATTGAGAGTTTTTTGTACAGTAAAAGTGCCGTATGCATTGCCTCGTCTTTGTTCTTGATATATCGAGTCCTCTCTAGGAACTCCAAGTAATTGAAGAGATCCTCATCGATATCGACTGTAACTTCCTTCATTTGGACTCTGCTCCCTAACCAATAACTGATTGATAAAGGCTACTAAAAATCTAAACGAGTCGCCGAGTATTAGAAAATTATCCTCGGAATAGTACAATATTCGGAAAAACTAGCATTTTGTTATCCAAAAATGACATCTTAGTCGGATTTGGCTATCAAATTAAAAATGGGAGATGAGTTATTTCTTGACAAGCCGGGATGAACTCGGCTTGATGTTGATAATAACTCGGCGCTCATCCTTATCCTTGGGGAACCAGAATCTGTTCTTCTGCGATGGGTGCCAGTACAGCCACCACCACTCCCATTTTTGCAATACCTCCCGGTCAGACGCAAAACTTGCCTCCCCAGAGATCTCGTAGAACTCACCGTTCTCTGATCCAGGGAAGGTCAACAGAACTTTGTTATTTTTTTCGATGTCCCGTACCTTCTGTGTGTCTCGCTCTGTGGGGAACCAAATTGTGCTGTATGGGCTTTCATTGTAGTTGGTCATCTGACGGGTATTCTCTTTGTCACCATCATAAGTTGTCATGAAAACCACTTTCGCTTTCTTGAAAGCACCATCTAATCCCGGAATTTTCTCCATAACCATTCTACCTCTAAAATTTAGGGGGAACTGTAGATAATAAACTTGAGACTATTGGGGAGTCTCTGTGACTGTACGGAACTCCAAAGGGTCAATACCAGTCAACGTTTTCTCCAAGCCTCGTAGCCGATTCCGCAATGTAACCTCAGTCGTACCCGCCGCTTCAGCCACATTCTTCTGGATCCTCTTGTCCTCGTTCTGTATACAGGCCATATAGAGGGCTGCGGCAGCCAAACCCCTTGGATCCTTTCCGCTCAAACCATTCCTCTTTCGGGCCTTCCTCAGAATCTCGATAGCGTACTGCTCGGTATCTCGCCTGAGCTTCAGCTTAGCCGCGATGCTTGGGATAAACTTCATCGGCCCATCGATGGGCATCTTCAGGTTCATCTCCCTGAGGAGGAGTCTGTAGGTCCTAGCAATCTCACTGTGTTCTCTTGTGGATAGTTTTGATATTTCCTTCAAGGGACGGGGTATACTCTTCTGCCTGCAAGCTGCGTAAAGGGTTGCAGCCACGAATGCATCAATGCTCCTGCCTCGAATAAGATCCATCTTGAGAGCTTTCCGATAAAGTACAGCTGACTGCTCTTTTATTCCATGTGGAAGGTGAAGCGCGGTGCTCATCCGGTCAAGCTCAGCCATGGCGATGCTCAGATTTCTTCGCCAAGTCTCATCGAACTTGCTCCTGTTATCATACCTACGCAAACGATCCATCTTTATCCTAGTTTCATCCTTCAACCGGTTCCCGCTAGCGTCCCTATCTCCCTTGAAGACTGTTGAGAGCCCTTTATCGTAGAGGGTATAACTCATTCCTAAACCAGTTCTTTGGCGATTATTCCTTTCTTGAGGTGTGAAAGCGCGCCACTCGGGACCCATATCGATTATGGCTTCATCCAAAACAAGACCACAGTTGGAACAAACAGTCTCGCCATTCTGCAAATCACTTACCAGTGCAGTATTCCCGCATCTTGGACATTTATTCTCGTTCTCCTTTTGCAGACTAGTCACACCTAATATTCTAAGTTAGTAAAACGTAGGTTGGTAATTTACCAATACGTAAATTATAAATTCGGTAATCGTTATTTAAGGATTCCGAGGATGACCTGAATGCCAAAACCCAAGGGAACATGTGGCGCAACAAAGATGAAAATCTTAGCAGTGATCAGCGTGCATGAGGAACTTGGAAAAAAGAGCTATGGGTATAATATTTGGCAGTGTCTGAAAAAGAATTTCTACACATACATGAATGAAAAAGACATCAGGAACGTGTACCATCATCTGAATGACCTCGTTACTCTGGGTTATATCCAGAAGTGCCCGGAAGCATCGGATGACATCAAACAATGTTACAAAATAACTGACGCAGGTAACGGACTCAAAGAAAAGTTCGCACCATTTGTTGGAATACTGGGTAATTGTGATCTACTTTAGTGAAACCTTAACAGAATCCCCTTTTCGAAGCTCTGATTTAGAAGATTCAATTGTAATTTCATACCCGTCGTCGGTTTCATCGATTTGAGTCACCAAACCATCAGTAGATTCCTTCTGAGAAACAACGAAATCCTCCCACTGCGCCTGAATACGCTCAAAATCCTCGATGAACCCTTCGCCAAGACTTGTTATGACTGAACTTCCCCCGCCAAGCCTGCCGCCTTTTGATGCATCTATCAGTGATTCGCCCAGTTTCGCCTCGGCTTTTTTTATCAAACCCCATGCATACCGGTAACTCATCCCGAGCTCTAGGCTTGCGCCCTTCAAAGTCCCGGTCTTGTTGATGGTCTTCAGTAACCTGTAAACACCTGGCCCGAACACGTACCCTTCATCGGTTTCCATCCATAGCTTGAAGGCGGGTCGGGGCTTGTTCATTACAATCAATAGAACCATTCCTCGACGAGTTATAACGTTAACCAAGAGATGATGAAAAGGTGTTCCATGTCAGGCGCCCATTTTCGTTATAAAACAATTCCACGAGCTACAGGGCAATAGTTACGGTGACATAGTTGATAACATTAAATGGACTAAAGAAACGCCGAGGAATGACAGGTCTAGAGACTGCAATAATTCTAGTAGCCTTCGTTATTTCGGCAGCAGCATTCGCCTTCGTAATCCTGAACATGGGTTTCTTGACGGCTGAGAAAGCACAGTCAGTAATCTCTTCAGGTATGGCTGAGGCAACAAGTGCGCTGCTCGTGGACAGCGGCGTAGTCGGGTCCTTTTCTAACACTACCGGGGGTAATGATCAGAGTGACATCTGTATGACGAAACTCACTTTCTACGTTAAGCTGAGCCAGGGACACAGCCCAATTGACATTGCTGATAGCAGGCTTGTCGCTACGTTTACAAATGAAAGATGTCACGGAGAACTCTACGACACAAATGGAACTATCATGACGATGACTGGCGTCACCGGGGATGGTGACTCATTACTTGAGGTTGGAGAGCGATACAAGGTAGAGATCGACTTCACAGAAATACCATTGACGGGTGTAGACCCTAACCCAGCGGACAGACCAAGTCTGTACTCTCATCCATATGAGACATTCAGGGTCGAGCTGCGTCCAAGTGAAGGATCGGTTCTCACATTGGCTAGGGAAGTGCCGGCGGTTTACGTCGCGGTCATGAACCTAGACTAAAATCCTATTTTTCTATCTAAGATTTTATTACGTCATATATTCGCATAGAGTCTATGATTAAGTCCGATGCTTTTCTGGGCGTAAGAGTTCTTGATATGAGCAGGGTCCTTGCCGGACCTTTCACTGGTATGCTCCTGGCAGATATGGGTGCAGATGTGATCAAACTAGAGATACCGGGAAAGGGCGATGACAGCAGGCAGTTCCCGCCGTTCATAGGCGAGGAAAGCATGTACTATGTTAACCTGAACAGGGGAAAGAGAAGCATAACCATCAACCTCAAGACAGAGGAAGGGAAACGGATTTTCAAAGAGCTAGTAAATGAATGTGATATACTTCTTGAGAACTTCCGCCCGGGAACAATGGATAAACTGGGCCTGGGGTACGAGGAATTGAAGAAAGAGCACCCGAGGCTGGTCTACGCGGCTATCTCAGGGTTCGGGCAGACTGGACCATACAAGACGAGACCCGGCTACGATATAATCGGGCAAGCCATGGGTGGCTTGCTCAGTATCACGGGTTGGCCGGATGGTCCTCCCACGAGGTCAGGGACTGCTATTGGAGATATTCTGAGCAGTCTATTCTGTACCATTGGCATTCTTGGGGCGTTGAAGGTGCGTGAGCAGACCGGGGAAGGTCAGCTCGTTGACGTGTCTCTTGTTGACAGCGTCTTTGCGGCCCTTGAGAACATCCCCCAGATGTACTATGTCAAGGACCACGTGCCGGAGAGAATAGGGAACCGCTACGAGTTCATCTACCCCTATGACACGTTCAAGGCTAGGGATGGCTGGGTTGTCATCGGCATAGCCAACGACAGCCTCTGGGCAAGGTTCCTGAAGGCTAGCGGTCTTGACCTGAAAGACGATAAACGGTTCGATTCCAACCCAAAACGGGTAGAGAACAACGCACCTTTGAAGAAGATCATCGAGGAGTGGACAATGAGCCGTGGAAAGGACGATATTGTTAACACTTTAATCGAGAACGGGATACCAGGGTGCCCTATCTATGATATCAAAGAAGCGTCAGAGGACTCACACATCGGAGGACACAGGAAGATGGTCCTGGAGCTAGACCAGCCTGGGCTTGGCACCGTCACGGTCCAGGGGAACCCGATCAAGATGTCCATGACTGACCCTCAGCCAAGGGGTCCAGCCCCCAGCCTTGGGGGTAACACGTTCGAGATTTTGAACACGATACTCGGGATCGACAAGGAAAAGTTCAAGGATTTGCTGGAAAAGGGAGTAGTGTAATGTATAGGTCCGCGGACAGGCAGAAAAACGAGGACATGAACGAGATAACCGCGTCCATCCGCAGCTGTATGGACTGCGAGTTAGCTCAGGCTAGGACAAAAGCGGTTATCGGCTCAGGTGACCTTGACTCAAAGATCGTGCTCATAGGTGAAGCACCGGGAAGAAAAGAGGATGAGTCAGGACTCCCCTTCGTCGGATCATCTGGGAAGCTGCTTGACAAGCTTCTTGCTGCGGCGGGGCTTGTCCGGGATGATATTTTCATCGCAAACATACTCAAATGCAGGCCACCGAAAAACAGGAGACCAAAAAAGGTCGAGGTACGGCAGTGCGAGGAGTATCTTATGAGGCAGCTGGAGGTCATCTCCCCTGAAATTATCGCACCCATGGGGAATAGCGCCCTTTCATACTTCCAGGAGAGGTTAGACTTGGAGAAACAGGTTATAGGTGATGTCCATGGGGAAGTTTTCGAGGTGGACGCGCCCTGGGGGAAGGTCAAGATGGTGCCACTCTACCACCCAGCTGCCGCGATTTACCGCAGGCACCTGCTGGATGAGCTTGAGGCTGATATGAAAAATATTGGGGCTATAGCCCACAAGTAACCCTACATTCGAGTTGGGGCGTCTATCCCCAGAACTTCTAAGGCGTTTCTTAGAGTGACTCTTGTTGCGTCCACTACTTTGAGTCGTGCTCCCTGTAGACCAGGGGTTTCGGCTTTTAGCACGCTCTGGGTCGCGTAGAAGCTGTTGAACTTGTCAGCCAGCATGTTAGCGTAGGAGGTAAGGTTGCTTGGCTGCAATTCCTCTGCTGCCCTCTCAAACACCTCGGGGAACTGGGCTAGTATGTTAACCAATCCTCTCTCCTTTACGGCGTCTAGTTCACCATAGCTTGGCTCGGGTGCGTCTGGTACCCGTTTCAGTATGTTGCATGTCCTTGCATGGCTATACTGGATGAATGGCGCGCTGTTTGTCTCAAAGTTGAGGGCTTTCTTCCAGTCAAAGGTCACCTGTTTCTGAGGGTCAACGCTTAACAGCGTGTACTTAACCGCTCCATACCCGACCATCTTGCTGATCTCGTCCTTCTCCTCCTCTGGGAGCTCGGGGTTTCTCTCCTCGACCTCCTCGTGTGCCATTTGAACTGCCTTGTTGAGCATATCGTTCAGCGTGACGTATCGTCCAAGTCTTCCAGCCATCCTTGCACCTGGGAGTTTGACCAACTCGTAGGCGTAGTGTAGCTGGTTGTCCGCCATCTCAATATCCCCGATTGCTGCAAGGGCGATCCTTAGCTGCAATTGGGCGAGTGTCTGCTCGGTGCCGATGACATTGATGACCCTTTCTGCGTGGCTGAACTTGTCGATGGTGTACGCCATGTCCCTGAGGGTGTACAGTGTTGTGCCGTCTCCCCTTACTAGGACGAGTCTTGGTATCTCGTGCTCCGGGTGGAGTCCCCATCGTTCTTTGAGTCCGAGGTCTATTGCGATCTTATCGCAGTCAAGAATCTTGGCGCCCATGTCGTCGATGACGTAGCCTGATGCGAGGAGTTTATCCAGCACCGTTTCGGCTGCCTTAGCCCAAACAAGGTCTGACTCAAAGTCGAAACTGTCGAACACGATGCCTATCCTTCCGAGGCTGTCCTCGAAGCCGTTTAGACAGTACTGGATCTGGGTTCTTACAGCGTCAACGGTGTTTTTGTCGTTGTTCTCGTACCTTGTGTTGAGGGAAACCATCTCGGCTACTGGGTCATCGATCTCAGCTAGTTTTTCCTCCAGTTTTTCGTATAGCCCGGGATATTTCGCCTTGAGTTCCTCGGATACTTCGAGGTACTTGTCCATCTCTTCCTGTGCCTCGGATGCCTCGTAGACTCTTCCGTTGTCCTCGGCTTCCTTGAGAGCTTTCTTTTGGTTCCTGAGCTCGTTGATGACGTTGTATGAAGCGTAGATGGTGCCAATCCATAACTCGGCTTCCTCTGCGGGCTCCGGTTTGCCCAGAAGCTGCCATCCGTATGAGGTCATGGCTACCTGCCTTCCCATGTCGTTGACGAGGAAGTGGATAATCACCTCGTTTCCCCGTTTCTCTAGGAGGTTTGCCAGACTGTCTCCGATGATGCTGTTCCTTGCATTGCCGATGTGTATTGGGCTGATGGGGTTGGCGCTTGTGTGCTCCACCATTACCTTGCCTGGTTTCTCAGCTTTGATGAAACCGTACTCCTTGTCGAGATCTATAATTGATTCTAGCACAAGCTTGCCGTAGTGCTCGGGGTCAACGTGGAAGTTGACGTAACCTGCTACCGCTTTCGCTTTCTTGACCAGTTTACTTGTATCAACGGGGATGTTCTCTGCAAGCGCCTCCGAGATCTTTATCGGGGACTGCCTCAGGACCCTCGCCAACTGGAAGCATGCTGGTGATGATAGCTCCCCCATCTCTGGGTTTGGGGGGAGGCTGTACTTTGATTCCGGTAGCTCCGTGCCTGGGTAAGCTGTTTCCAGGGCTGCCTCTAGGAGCGTTTGGCATTCTCCGCGTAGTTCTGCGAGGGGATTCATTTTCGTTTTATCTCCGTTTGACGGATGTCTTCTAGTTATCAGGTATGTGTTTTATAAGTTTGTTACAGGGTTTTGTCGCAGTTGACAGGTTACTCAGTTCTAATATCCCAGATGAGACAATGCAAGCTTCACCAATCATCGAGGGTTTTAAGAATTGTAAACCATGAGATAGTTCATGATATCAGATCTAAAGATAACAGTGCTACGCAGGTTCCACCCGGACGAAGTCTTCGGTGACAATTACCCAATAAAAAAGCTGGACTGGATGGGCAAGTGCAACATACTTGAAGACGGACAAGAGTTCATCGTACACCAGATGGATATCCCAGAAGGATTCTGCGCCGGCGCATGGACTGCCATATACCCACACATGAGGATGCTTGCGTTTGGAGGAAACATGCCGGGAACCGAAGAGGGAATAGCCCTTGGTGCATGCAATGACGGTTTGAGGCCAGTGGTCTTCAAAATCGAGAGAGTTTAACCCAATACTTGATCAAAAATCCAGATTTCACCGATTATTCTTTAAGTTTACTTCATGTGTAGTCTTGGAGAGGGGTTTTATTGGAACAAGAACGAGGTCCAGAGAGTCTATTTGAATTCATTGTGATGATCATAAAGGCGTACATCACGGGAATCCCGAGCATCATCAAGAGCATGATCGTATCGGCGGTATTGTCAGCGTTCGTGACCAACGCTATTCACTTTTACCTTATGGGTTGGGTCAATAACGGTTGGAACAACGCCGGAAACCCGTGGCTCGACCCAGTGATCTTCATCACGGGACAGGGGCCAGCGAAGGTGATGCTGTTCTACTTCATGATAACCTACCTGTTCTGGTGGACCATCGGTATGTTCAGGTCAAGAGGAATCGGTCCAACAATCAAGATGATTGTAACATCGCCCATCTGGATCATAAAAAGCCTGACAACGATAGGCTTCGCGGTCTTACCCATGCTTATGGGTGGGCTAGCTGTTAGCTTCGTCCTTGGACTTACTGTTCTGACAAACCCCACTGCGATTACAATGTTCCTGATGATGGTTACGGTGCTTATCTCACAGGATGAGAGCCTAATAATCATGGGTCTTCAGCTCGGGTTCAAGGATGTATCCGGGTTGTTGAATAGAGGTAAGCCTTCCACAATCCCTGATCCATTGGTTCCATCAGCCGCAATTGTTGGAGCGGGCATAGGCTTCGGGTATATTGCGTTCCTTAAGCCAAGTACAACGGTCATAGGTGGAATAGCGGTTCTAACTGTAGCTGGACTCGTATACATGTTCATAAGGAACAGGAGGAGCCCAGGGGTAGCCATGGTAGCCACTCTCTTCGTGCTGCTCTCCGCTATAGCGATTATGTCTCCGATGGTAAGGGCAGACGACGGTGGAATCCCTGAGAACGGGGGATGGAGTAACCTGCCAAATATGCCGTGGCTTATCCAAGAATTGATCAGAAAAGGGTACCCTGCATCAATAGCAGCCACTTTAGCGGCCTCAATGATATCGGGAATGTTCTCAGGACCAGTTCTTGATAAGGTCAAACCACTTGACGCCGGCGACTATGTCGATAAAAAATATGATGACACAATAGATGACGGAAAGGTTCGGCTCTGGAAATGGGTCAAGGTAGACAGCGATGGCCACTTAACAGACGCCGAGGGCCAGCAATGGTCCAAAGTGTGGGCGGGAAAAGGACTCCCCGAGGCGGTAGTCAATGCCGAGGACAGCGATCTACTCGGTGATCGTGTAAGGATATGGACCTTCGAGCCACCAAAGGATCAGGGACTCAAGGACAAGATAAACGACGAGGTCATGGACATCGGTAAGACACACATAGATAGGATGCACCCAGACAACTGGAAGGGATTAACTAAGGCTCAACAGAAAGAGACAATGGAAAAGATTAGCGACGCCCTCAAGAAGGCAACGGGGGTTGACTATGATTTCGAGGTCACCCATGATAACAGGAAAGGGCTTGGAGGCAGCTTCAGGAGATCATATACTGAGACCAACGCAGATGGGACGACAACCGAGCACAGGGCTCTCCTCAAAATCAACTCAAATGGAGATATCTACGATGACCCACGGACAGCACTGCGTACCATCATACATGAGGTAAGACATGCCTATCAGAAGAAAGTAGGAGACCCCAACGGAACCGATTACCAACGAATCACCCACTATAACAATAATAATATTCAAAGTAGCAGAAAGGACTACGTTCGTTACGGTGAAAGCCTTAACGAGAGAGACTCTAGGGCATTCGGGCATGACGCAGCCAACCAGCTAATACAGCAGATGAACCAGAGATGGGGGCACTAGGAGGAAAAGAAAATGAGTTTTGAACAATTCGCATACCTGAAAACACAGCTAATCTCCAAGTACGAGTTCGAGGAGGAGCACGCGGAGGACGCTGCAAACCGTCTCATACGCGATAACAGGATCTACGAGGCCGTCGCATCATACATACACACCGGTAATATCGCGGATATTGAGATCGCCGGACAATCAGTGAGTTCCCTTGTCAATGAGTATAATCTTGAACCTATCGGTGCCTACCTGATGATGGTGGAGTTCGCAGCAGACCCAGTTACAGGTGAAATGTATCTAGCCCGTCTACGGGAGAACGGACACCATGTACCCATAGTTGAGGACGGGGAGATCAGAGGGACCGAGTTCAGCAGTGTACCAGCGGCTGATCAGACACCAAAATGTCCAAAATGTGGAAAAGATGTCACTTGGATTGAGCAATATCAGCGTTGGTACTGTCAAGAGTGCAAACAATATATTTAATCAATTTTCTTCACCGTTTTTATTTTTATAATAATCCAAAAAATCAGATCATTAGTTTCCTCTAAAGGTAGACGTATGAAATTACTGTGAATAATGGAGTAAATACGGGTTCTGAACCTTAATAATGGCGGGCCCGGTGGGATTCGAACCCACGATCTCCGGCTTCGGAGGCCGACGCGTTATCCACTCTGCTACGGGCCCGTGACTGGTATAGGATTGGCTGTTTGCTTAAAGGATTACTTAGAAAAAGGGTTAGAGGTTTTTCCTCTTGGATAGAACGTAGGTTGCAACGGATACTCCAACCATCGCAAATACTCCCGGTATTGGTATCCCGCCGCCACCTGCCTCTGGTTCCGGCTCAGGTTCGGGTTCTTCTGGCACTTCAGGCTCCGGCTCGGGTTCCGGCTCAGGAACAGGTTCTGGTTCGGGCTCCGGTTCAGGAACAGGTTCTGGTTCGGGCTCCGGTTCAGGCTCTGGGGCTGCCATCTCATAGGTTATTGTCTCAGACACGGTGTTGCCTGCTAGATCGGATACCTCGGCTCTTACCATGTCTCCATCATTCAGTGAGACCTCTACCACATAGTGCTTGTTGGAGCGTTCTAACTGGTAGGGTACCACGTTGAATGGCGGAGCATACTCGATAGGAACATCTTCCCATGAAGACCCTCCATCAACTGAGATACTTGTGACAACGGTTCCTATGCCCCATCCGGTATCTCCTACAGTCACCCTCGCGTATCCATCTCCGTCGTTTAACACTAGATCAGGGTCAGTGGTATCGGACTCTGCCTGATACGTTGAGTCAAAGCTAGTACCTTGTGCAATGTCGTAGTATGCCTTGACGACGTAGTGGTCTGCAGCCTCGTAGACTGTTGTTGATTTTGGCATTTCTCCGACCCATGAATAGTCTCCGATGTCGGCTTTCTTGGACACCTTGAACTCCAGTTCTAGGTCTGAGATGTCACGCATCTGGTTGTTCTCAATGTGGGCTGAGACCGCTGCTGTTGAGCCGTCGTTTACTGTCGAGTAGTAATAGAGCAGGTCTCCGACCTCGATGCTGTTGGCGTTCTCATTCAAGTTGGCTAGTGCTACATCGTCCAGTGTGATAGTTCCATCGTCGGATACCTCGATCCACCTGTATCCGTGGTAGCTGATCTCGGGGAGGCTGCCTCCTAGGGTTGTGGTGACGACGAAAGTTGTGTCCTCGTTCATTGTCCAGATCATGTCTCTGTGGACGTGTCCTGACACAACGAGCTCGACGTCGTTTATGTCGATTAACTTCACCATATCGGTGGCGTAGCTGCTTGCTACTTTGATCTCGTCGCTTGTCCATATCGCGCTGTTCCACCAGCTATAGTAGAGCTTGCCAAGCCAAGAGGACTCGTCATCCCATGAGGCTGTGAACTCGCCGCCGGTGACTGTCCCTCCGTCTTCCTCGTACTCGACGCTGAAGAGGGGGTGGTGCCAGCCAAGTATGCTTACTTTGTCTGGGTTTGCCTTGAGTATGCTGTCAGCCCATGCGATTTCCTCGGACACTACGTACCCAGTGCTCTGGGAGTCCATTGCGATGAACATGAAGTCGCCGATGGTGACTGTGTAGTTGTCCTTGCTGGCGTACTGCTGGAATATGGTGTTACCCGCGCCTTGATGATCGTGGTTACCGGGCAGCAGGTAGATAGGTATCTCGGCGTACTGCATGGTCTCCTGCAGGTTTGCCCAAGCTGCGGCAATTGTCTCCACGTCAACAACGTCACCTGTGACTATCACCATGTCGGGGTTCAAGGCGTTCATCTCGTAGACGAATCTGTTGAACCAGTCTTTGCCGTATGGCTGGTGTATATCGCTGATTTGAGCTATCTTCAGCTCTGAGGGTTCACCGTCCAGCAGCCAGACACAGTTGTTCTGAGTGAAGGACTTGCTGTTGTAGGATATTTCCAAGTCATACAAATCGGGTACAGCATCGTCTGGGATGCTGAACTCCAGTGCCCATCCTTTTCCTGTAGTGTATGTGGAAGAGTCCAGTGTACACGTGTAGGTTCTATGATCGTCGCTGATGGTTGCGCCCCATCCAGATGCTGATTCTTTCGCGTCAACCTCGACGGTCAGCATGTAATCGGTTACGGGGTCAGGTAGACCGGGTAATGGGTAGGTGATAGGGTCGTTTACAGGAGCCGGCGTGAACGCTAGGATGGTCCAAACTGGTACAAGTAATGCGACTATAACGAGTGTGAGAAATGCTCGCTTGGGTTTCATGTTTTACAAGGAGGGGCGAAGATACTATAAAGTTTTCAAATGAAGAAAAATGGTTTATTTCTTCTTCTCGGCTCCACAGAGCTCGGGGTAGTTCTCGTGGAGGAGGAACTGGGCGCTCTCCACTATCTTTGGTCCAACACCCTTGACTTCTTTGAGTGGTCCGAGGAGTCGCTTGGTCTTGCCTGATGCGCTTGTCTTTATCTCGGCGTTGGCGAACTCGATTAGGACCTTGTATGGGGTCTCGAAGTGGTTTAGGAGGTCCTCGGCTAGGGTTGTCCCGATCTGGGGTAGCCCGGAGAGTAGGAACTGTTGTTGTTGGTGCATTGGGAGTTTCCTGTCCACGCTCCTGAGCTGTATGGTCCTGTCCTTTTTCACCTGCTCTCGGTACGCCATCCTGTGTAAGAGTATGGCGGTTGAATCAGGGTCGTCTGTGGGTATGATTGTCACTCCGTAGTCCAGTGCTAGGCTGCTGAGGGCACCGTAGATGCTGCTCTGCCTCATCCTGCTTCGCTTGAGTGCTTTTTTCATTGCTCCTTCTAGGATGATGACTGGTTTCTCGTATATCTCCGCCATTCCTTTTGCCTGGCTGAAGACTCTTCCGTCCTTCATGCTGCTTATGAAGTCGGAGGCGTCCTTCCTCTCAACTCCAACGCGGTCACTTACTACGTAATCGCATACATCCAGTGGCTTGATGTCCACGGCGAAGTTGTTGAATTTGAAGTAATTGATTATGTCCTTCCTTTTGGATGCCTCGTTGCTGTCTACGCAGATGTTTAGTTGCTCACTCATTATCAATAACCTCGAATGTTAGCTCCACTTTCTTTGCCTCTTCGGCTCCCTTCAGGGTTTTAACGAAGCCAATGACCACGTTCTGCATGGCTTTCCTGATGAAATTGTTCATTGGCACGTCAACCCCGTTGACTTTGAGAGTTCCATCAGTTCGATAACCAACGCATAGGTCGAGTTTTGACTCTCCGCCGAGTAATGCTGCTCCCATTGACCTGCAGTCATCATACCCGCAGCTGTGGCAGTTTAACCCGGGTAACATTGGGTAGGCTTTCTCCTCCACTAGGTCAGCCAGTTTAGCTGATTCGTCTAGGTTCAGTGCCTTTCCTTCATACTTTGACTCTGGAACTTTGACAGTGGCGATCACAAGCCCGTTATCCAGTTTCTCGACCTCTTCGTCCTCTCTTGGCACTATTATCCGCGCATGTGTGTCAACGGTCTTGAAGCCCTCTATGACTAGGTAGTCTATCGCCCCTAGCTTCTCGGCTGCTTGGTGTAAGGTTACCTTCTGGTCTAGGAACAGTGCGGTGGTGTTCTCCTGAAGTATGCCAGTGGCGACACTTCCCGCTTCCCTGTGCCTGCTTGTGTCCTTACCCGGTGAATCGAGAACTATGTCATCGGCGGTGTGTTTGAGTGTGCCTACCTTGTATCCACGTGATGATAGTTCCTTGACGAGGGCTTCCACTACCCTTGTCTTGCCGCTGTTCTTGAATCCCGTAACCGAGACAGTCTTTGGGGGCATACGTTGTGATACGCTTGGCGGTTTTTATCCTTACCCTACCGTTAAATCCTCGGGGAGGCATCAGTGAATGTATGGTTTCCCTCACTTTTCACGGCGGAGTTGACGAGATTGGCGGCAACAAGATTCTACTAAAGGACAGGGACGCAAAGGTATGGCTTGATTTTGGCCAGAGCTTTGGCAGCGGCGAGGAGTACTACGTCAACTGGTTGAAGCCGAGGAACGGGAACGGGTTAAAAGACTATTTCGAGTTCGACTTGCTCCCCCAGATAGAGGGATTGTACTCAGAGAAGATGCTAGGAGAGACCGAGTTAAACTATGAAGAGCCTGATTATCAAGGGGTTTTCATTAGCCACGCACACGCGGACCACGTTAACCACCTCAAATTCCTTGACCCCACTATTCCAGTGAACACAGGGGTAGGCACCAAGTTCTTCATGGACGCCATGGAGAAGACAAGCGCCTTCGCCAACTACGGCGTGCACGATTACAGGGGTTTCAGGACCGGCAACGTGGTTAAAGTCGATGATATGGAGTTCAAACCAATCCACGTTGACCACAGCATCCCTGCAGCTTACGGTTACATCATCTACACCAGCGAGAAGACCATCGTCTACTCAGGGGACA